>Ga0190359_1000370_pt1 | contig 31317 bp, 24 predicted proteins | sample 48721823_MG_FD_161269 | JGI IMG/M metagenome (GOLD analysis project Ga0190359, IMG submission 161269) | Hydrothermal vent microbial mat bacterial communities from Southern Trench, Guaymas Basin, Mexico - 4872-18-2-3_MG | ecosystem: Environmental > Aquatic > Marine > Hydrothermal vents >... | reverse complement strand
AAAGAAGGAACTCATCGATTACTTTGACCGATAATTTACTATCCGCTTCACAAATCTGACGGACCTTTTCATAATTAGTATTGAGATTGGTGGTATCCATAGGATCATATAATGAAGATTAAAAGTAGGATACATTTCACTGAATTTCAAATATCGAAATCTTTCATGACTAAAGTACATATTCCTTTGAAAACGGACACTGATTCCGGAGCAAAGCGGACACTTTTTTCCAAAATTATTTCTGTTTAAATCTAATATTTTTTTGTTCATTTTTCAAAAGTTTTCTCATGGAAGGACACCCTCAAGATCGATCCGGTATGATCCGTGAACCAGGCGATCCAAAATGGCATCAGCGATTGTTGGTTCAGCGAAGCAATCATGCCAGTCTGTTACTGTCGATTACCCCACAAAGAGTTTGAATACTTATAGGTCAATTTTTCAGCTTTGTAATGCTAAACGCACCCTATTCAAACCGTTGTGTGGCATATTTAATAAAACTCGTATATTTGATTTATGAATTTATTTCGATCTCTCATTCTTTTCTTATGCGTCATTGCTGTTTCAACTTGTAAAAAAGATAAAATTGAAGGAGAAATGTCAATTTTGATCGGTACATGGAACTGGACAGAAACGTATAAGGTTAGCAACTTTTGTGACGCCGATTCGCTTTGGAACTATCAGCTGGTAAATTCAGCTCAAAAAGACAATAAATTTAAATTAGAATTTCTGGAAATGGGGTATGTGATCTTTTACAGTAACGATGTGATCCTTTGGAAAGAGAGGGTCGTCTTCGAATCAAAAAACGTAATTGAGAACGCCCCCTATAAGTATCATTTTGTTATTATGCTAAATAACAAGACCAACAATAAAATGGATGTTTGGGTAGGGCAGGATTCTTTATTGTTGAACGATTTTCCAAAGGATACAGACGACAATTGTTCCGAGATGTTTAATCATTTCATTAGGCAGTAATAAACACATTTACAGGCCGAACAATACCAACACACGACCAAAACTTGCAAAAGAACTTCCAAATCCAAACGCAGCGCTAAACCAAATTGCATGAATAATTCATACCAATTCTCAGCTTTAACTGGATCTAGTGTTAAATTAAGTATTAATTGGCGGATAAAGTCTTTTTAATTTCACTCTTGATTCGTTACTGTTCAGCTACCTGAAAGGAAGCAAATATGATTTGATCAATGCCATTTGATATTTTAGTAATAACTTTCCGAAAATAAGAGGTTTGATTACTGAGAACTTTCATAAACCGGTTCAGAATAACCGTGTAAGAACCGGTAAAAAGCCTGGTGCCCAAAAGGGTCACAAAGGAACGACATTAAAAATGGTCGATCATCCGGATCATATCATTACCCATCATGTAGAAGGTTTTTGCAGCTGTGGTTGTAATCTTGATGATCTCCCCATCAGCAGCTCCGATACGGTATGGGAACCGGTTTCGTTCCCCTTACCCACAGGCTGAACAGTAACCAATAATTTGAAATAAAAAAATAATGCATTATGAGTATTGAAATTGAAAAACAAATTCAGGAATTGCAAAAAAAAGTTGAAAACTTAGAAAAAGGAACAAAAGACCAAATGACTATTGTTGTTTTTTCAGGGAACCTTGATAAGTTACTAGCAGCATTAATTATAGCTACCGGAGCCACAGCAATGGATACAAAAGTAAAATTGTTCTTTACATTTTGGGCCATTGCAGCCTTAAGAGATATTAAGAGAAAAGGTAAAGGGAAAAATTTAATGTCTAAAATGTTGGGGTTTATGTTGCCAAAAGGTAGCACAAAAGTTAAACTTTCTAAAATGAATATGGGTGGGATTGGTACTTCAATGATGAAGTCATTAATGAAAAAGAAGAATGTTGCTTCTCTTGAAGAAATGTTCAAAACTGCAGGAGAACTTGGTGTTGAAATCAATATTTGTGAGATGACAATGAATCTTATGGGATTTAATAAAGATGAAATGATAGATTATCCTCATATGACAATTTGCGGTGTTGGCACATTTCTTGCTGATGCAGAAGAAAGTAAAACTCAATTATTTATATAATAACACGGATTTTCACGGTTATTAAAAGACCGTCAATTACTGACAATCATTTAAAATAAATAGGAAGATAGCCTATGAAAAAAATTGTAATAATAGCAATAGCAACTTTAATAAATATATCGATTTATGCCCAGGATATTTCAGGTAAATGGAATGGAGTATTGAAAGTTGATGGAACAGATTTGGGATTATCAATTAATATTACCAAAACCGGAGATGAGCTTAGCGCTACAATGGATGTTCCAAAACAAGGAGCAATAGGAATCCCTGTAACTACTATAAGTTATGAAAATTCTATTTTAAAATTTGAAATAACAGATGCTGGCATTCAGTATGAAGCAACTTTGAATAAGGAGAATGCTTTTGTTGGAACATTTAAACAAGGCGGTCAATCTTTCCCACTGGTTTTAAGTAAGGGGAGAAAAGATGACGCTCATAAAGTACAGGAAATTGATGTAAATTTTGCTAAAATTCAAGGAACCGGTACTGACCATGAGAAAACTCTAAAGAGTATTGTAAAAGTTCGCGATATAAGCGAACAGTATGCTACCGGTGGACTTTACCTGATAACTCATTATGGTAACCTTGACAGACTGTTCCAAATAGAGAACCAAAAATTAATTGATTATCCTTGGATGGATCAAACCTGGCGCTTTTGCAGCATATTTTCAACAACAACAAAAGAAAATGGAGTTGTTATAGGGCGAAACTGGGATAACCAGAACGTGGGTTCAATTATTGTTAGCCATTACAAACCCGACGATGGTTATGCATCTATTTCTTTTTCAAGAGCAATTGACATGGGTTTTCCTATGAATCTTGATTTGAGCGATATGGCAAAGACTCCTTTTGGTAAGAAACTGCTGATTGCGCCCTTCTATGCTTATGATGGTATGAATGAGCATGGTTTATGTGCCATGGTAACAGGTATCAATATTTCGGTTAAGGTATCTCCTAAAGAAGGGAAAGAATCATTATTTATAGGCTATATAGTTCGTAAGCTACTTGATCATTCAAAAACTGTTGATGAAGCGATTAAGTTGGTTGAGAATTATATCCCATTTGATCTTTCCCTAACTCAAATTAATTGTCATTTTTTTGTTAGTGATGCCAGTGGTAAATCTGTGATTCTGGAATATCTGGATAATGAATGGGAAAAGAGTTATTCAGCTAAAAATTGGCAGGTAATGACTAACAATGTGATCAGTGATGTTCCTGATACCCTACTACGAAAAAAATGCCGGCGATATGATACTATATCAACATTACTTGATAAAACTAATGGTAATCTTAATTGGAATGAAGGTATGCAAGTCCTTAAGGATGTATCGCAAGATGGAACAACCTGGTCGGTTATCTATTTACCAAATTCAAAAGAATTATATTTCTCGGTTTATCAAAGTTGGGATAAAATATATCATATTCAAGGTTTCTAAAAAATAGCAATTAACTAATTTGCTTAAGTGCAAGGTTTTTTATTGGTTTTTTTAAGGAAAAAAATTTGATTGCCTCTATGGCTACCTGGGCTTTAAACGCTGCATTGTGCTTCTTTCTCGTCTTTTTCATATTGGTAAATTAAATTGTTTATGTTAAACATAACCGGTGGTCCTGTTTTCAGGGAGTATTATACATCACATCCCTCTCTTCTTATTTCGCATTTTCATAGGGTTTATCCACAAATTTAACACCCTTTACCATCCAGTCGGGCGCTGTGGTCCCCTTCAGATAATGATCGAAAAACTGTTTCATCCGGAGCTGAAAATCCTTTTGATTATTTCTATTCGCAAGATGGTGATTTTCACCGGGGTATGAAAGGAGGATGACTTTCTTTCCCAGTCTTCTGGCCGCATTATACAATTCAAGCCCCTGGTTCCAATCAACCGCCCCGTCTTTGGTTCCCTGAAGGATCATGAAGGGAGTGGTAATATGAGATGCCTGCTGCACCGGCGACTGTGCAATATAATTATCCATATCTTCAAACATTCCTTTACCCATTCTTACCTGTCCGCGCTCAAAGATCCCATGGTTGTTGGTACCGGAGTTTTTATAGAGGATGTCATACATACTGGTCAGGTTGGTGACCGGTGCCCCGGTGACCACGCAGGCAAACATATCGGTTTGTGTGAGGATGAATGAAGATTGATACCCTCCCCAGCTATGACCCTGTAATCCGATCCGGGCCGGATCGGCATATCCCAGATCGATCACCTTTTTAACAGCCGATGTGATGCAATCCACCGCACACCAACCCGGTTGCCCCACGTAGTATTTTATATCAGGCATCAGCACCAGGTATCCGTCGCTCGCATAGGTTGACATGTGCGGGCGGTCATCGTAGGTAGGCATTGAATAGTTGTGATGCCGCTGCGACATTTTTTCGTAGAAGTAAACCAGCATCGGATATTTCTTACCTGGCTGATAATCAGCAGGTAGTGTTAATGTTGCCGCCAGCTTATCGCCACGACTGTTTTTGAAATCGATCAATATACGCCTCCCCCATTTATATTCAACCTGCTGCGGATTGGCATCGGTCTGTCTGACTATCTTTTTAAACTTGAGATCAGAGGTATAGTAATCGGGGAAATCGACAAAAGTCTGACGGGTAAACAAAAACCGGCCGGCTTCACGTGCTTTGCGAAGCCTTCCAAAACTGGCATCGGCAAAAACAAGTTGTTTGGGTTCTTTACCTTTTCTTAACAGAAAATAACCTGATTTTTTGGTCCACTCGCCATAAGCCGATAAGTAAATGTCTTTCTCTAAATGGATATACGGTTCATCCGTTAATCGTATCAGTCTGAAACGGATTTCTTTTGCCGATCCGTACTTACCGGTAAGATTATATCCGCCTGATCCATCAACAGATACTATCCATAAGTCATACTTGTGATTGAGGATTACCGATTGCCGGTCATCGGTCCATCCGGCTAAACCGTATGATGGATTTTCATAAGGATGGTCCTCCTCCTGATTGAAGAAACTAACTTCCATACCTGCTGTCAGATTGGTCATTTTTCTTGTATCCAGGTCATACAGGTGAAAGTTTTTATCCTTGAAAAAAAGAAAATAACTGCCGTCAGGAGAGAGGCCCATACTGCGTCCGATCTTTTTTTCCATCAGTGTTTTTTTACCTGTTTGGGTATTCACCAGGTAGTAATCACTGAAACCGCCACCCCAGTTGATATCGTTAATATAGGGTTTCGGATCCGCTCCAACCGCCCGGTTTAGATTGCGGTTGAGACTGACATACCGGAGGTTGTCGCTTGAAAGCTGCACAAAACGGGAGTCATTCAGATGCAGTATCCCGGTATATGTTTTTCTTTTTTCACGTGAGATCCTGACCATCTGAACAGATTGTATCTCTTCATCATTCCAGTGCCATACATCCACATTGGCGATGGTATCTTTACTGGCTTTGATCACTTTTGATTGCTCCTTGATACTCAGTGCTATACGCTGGTTATCCAGACTAAACCGGATGGATCCCGATTCACTAATGACATCTCCTCCGGGAAAACCGGCCAGGTCTTCAGCGTTGAAGATTCTTTTTTGCGGCCGGCCATTTAAGGCAGTCACCACAACCAGTTTATTGATCCTTTGGGTCAGCGTATCGGGTTTATAGCCTTTCAAAACAGCCAGAGCAGTACCTTTGGTCTCCCGTTCGGATCGGAAGAGCATTTCATCATCCCAGGTCAGTTTTGAGTACTTCAAAGTATCCGTATCCAGGGGGGTGATTACCCGGCCGGCCAGCTCAAGCAGGTAAAGTCCGTTACCGGCTTTATCCGCAGCATCAATAAGATAGGCCATGAGCGTTCCCTGTGAGTTAAACTTGTAAGCACTCACATTTCCCAGGTTCATAGTCCAGTTATCCTTCAGGCTGTGTACAAGCAGATCGGTGCCACTGAATCCTTTATGATTTTCCTTTTTTTTAACGATAAAAAAGTCTGACCCCGGAGAAAACTGAAAACCGGAAACTTTATCCCACTCTGTTTTTGAATGATTTTTCAGATTCATCAGCACAGCTTTGCGGGTAACCGGTTTCTTGCTTTTTTTCAGTTTTTTAACCTCTTTCTCTTTCAGATTGTGATAGAAGGCCACCCATTCAGCGTTTTCAGAAAATTCAGGATTACTGCAGTAAGGTTCATTAATAACCTCATGGGTTTTCAGGTTCTTAATATAAAGCGTATCATCCCCTTCGTTGGGCTGATAGGCGTAAGTTATCCACTGTCCGTTAACGGATAAGCCGGTTGAATTGATGCGACTCCACCTGGGATAGTCATCCAGTGTCAGTACTTTTTTTTGCTCCTGGGCATTCAGGTTTACAAAGCGTGGAACAACCAGGAATAATACAATCAGGATGGATACTCTTTTGCGCATGATAGTTTGGTTTTATGAAGCAATGTGTAAAGTTTCGATTTTCTTTTTCTGCCGGTTTTTTAGTACATCCAATCTTTCGATTTGCCCGGCGGCGTATTTTCGAGGATATGCTGCGCCATCATGCGCAGCAACTGTTCGGTTGACATGGGGCGAAACCCGTGCCCCTCTCTTGCCCCGTATGTAAATGAGCCGGCGTAGTAAGGATCTCTTGTTGACTCAAGAAACTTTTCCGTAGCATAGGTGCCGAAATTAAGCTGAAAATGATCCCGGTCGCCACAGAAAACATGTAACTTTCCCACTAAATCCGGACCGATGGTTTTCCAGTGATATTCGAGGTAGTTTCGCATATCATAATGGTCAGCCCAGTACGGTACTACGCCGGGATCAATATCTCCGGTAACTTTATTGAATAACGGCTTAAAATATCCGTCATCTCCCAGGGGACCAAAAACAGCCGACCAGATATCGAGTTGGCATCCCGACCGGCCTTTTGTCCCGTTAGCCAGTTCATAATAATTCCTTTGTTTTGACGTCAGCCATATCATCCCGGTTGATGGTATAAGTGTATTGGGTATCGGCACTTTACGCCATTCATGAATTTTGTAAAACGCATTTTTATCCTCATAAATATTGATCCCTTCCACATTATTAAAATGCAGCGGATCCGGTGCGAATGACCAGGTACCGCCGTAAAAACGGGGGTGGAGTACCTGCAGGGCAAATGAGATCCATCCACCGGTGGATCCGCCGGTCAGCACCCGTGCGTAGGATTCCCGGATACACCGGAACCGTTTCTCGATTTCAGGGATTAGCTCCCGGTGGATCGCATCCCCGTACGGTCCTACAGCCGGGGAATTCACGGCATATGAATCATCGAAATAGGGACAGGGATGCTGGATTTTAACCGCAATAAACCGCGGAAAATTCAACCCTTTCCATAACGAATCCAGCGATCTTCCCCATCCAAATCCGAAGGGGGCACTGAGAGAAAAATGACCATGCTGATACACAGTCGGATAGAAAATATTTGGATGAGTATCATATCCTTTGGGCAACAGAATGGTAGCACCCAGATATATAGGTTGGCCCCAGAATTCACTGAGTATTTTACTTTTGATTTTTATCCGTTTGACATATTTCGTATCTGCCGGAACTTTTACAGGTGGAATTATATGCGTAACGGTTAGTTCAATCTTACTGGTGGTGGCCGGATCAATATATATCCGTTGTACTTCACTGTACAGGTTGCCGGGCGATCTTTTCCAGTTTTGTCCCTCCCATTGATCCTGGTGCAGCCATACCACATGGCCGTCTGCTCTTTCAAACCGGGTATAACGGTTAAATACCGCCTGGATATAATAATTGCCCGGCGGTATTTCTGCGATACTTTCAAGAGGAGAACCGATCTGTTCTTTGGTTATAACGGCCTTTTCTCCAGCTTTCAAATCCATTACATCCACCCCCCAGAACGGGGTGCCGGTCCTTCCAACCTGAAACCTGGGTTCAGGCCGGTTGGTTTTGGCAATGATTACAAACATTCTTCCCGTGACCGGTTCAGGGGCCAGCGAATCGGGAATTTCAATCCTGAAAGAGAGCCTGGTTTTAACATGCCTTATCTGTGCCTCAGAAAAAATAATTGATGTGCAGAGAAACAAAACCGTCAGCAGTATTCGTTTAGTCATAGGTCGAAAAAGATTAAGCTTGTTTAGTACTCCCGGAAAAGTACTAAAAGAAGGATTAACAAAACAGGCTGGACAGCAGGTTGCGATTGATCATGTATCTTTACTCAGTACGAAGAACCAGATAAATCTGGCATATATCATCGCAGAATACCATTCCTGAGATTGCTCCTGATAACCCGGAGGATACCTTGTATTTAAATATGTTTCAACGCGATGCCGGATAGAAGGACCAATCTGCATCTGGACAAAACGCCCCGGATGATTTACTGAATGTATTTCCCTGACCCAACCAAAACCTGCCATATACTCCTGAAGAACACTTAAACCAATCCCTCCTTTAAGATACAGGCCGTTATAAATTTTTTTGTTTTTTTCAGGTTTATCATGATGCAGGATGAATACCGACAAATCAAAGTCAGCCGCCGGACCCAGGTACCAATGGGGTTCAAAAACATTGGAATGAACAGTCCGGCCATAAATTCCAATATCAAAGGCCAAATGTCTGGTTGGCCGGTACTGAAACTCCGGGCCAAGCAATCCGCTTCCTCCCACGGCAACCCCCAAACTTAATCTTGGCAATGTCTGTCCGTTAGCCACCAGCGGAACCATTAAAACCCATCCCAAAAAGAGACGAAAGAAAGTGATTTTTCTCACTGTGTGAATCATATAACAAATTATTTAGGAAAAGTATGAATTTTAACACTCTTTTCATAGTAAATGTTTCTTTCCTTTAAATAATTCAGAAAATAATCGGACCAAACTTGATGTTTATGGTAAAATCAAACTGAAAGTCTGGCCCAACCTGTAAAATACGGATTTAAATCTTTTTCGGTATATTTGAAGGGGTCCCCCTGAACCAACTTGAGTAATATGTTTAAAAAATTATTGCTGGTATTTGGTTTCATGGTGATTGTGGTTTCTGACTATGCACAAAACATTGAAATCAGGGGACAAATCATTGACAAGGATTCAGGGAAACCGGTTGCCGAAGCCCATGTGATCACTACCGCCGGCACAGTGGCTGTTACCGGTCAATCCGGGAATTTTACGCTAATTATCCCCGGTACACCGGCAATTATCCGGATTACTCATGTGGCCTACGGAACTATTGAGTATCATATCACTACTGATCCACATGGCTTACTCGTTATCCGGATAAAAAGAAAAATCACTGATCTGGATGAGATTCAGGTCCGTGCTGAACGCTTACAAATTCTTACCCGAAAAGATCAATTCTCGATTCAGGAGTTTGCCATTGACCGTCATGTGATCTGGATGCTCGGTTTCATAAACAACCAGGCCAACCGGCAAAGGCTTTTCCTGGCCAATCTCTACGGAGATACTCTGGCATCCATCCCGGTCAGGCGTGCAGAAAGCCTTTTTCAGGATGTATTCAATAATGTACACATGGTATTTAAAGACTCAGTTTATCAAATTTTCCATCCGAAAGGAGATCAAATAGAATTCTTGTATGCCATGGAAAAGAACCGTTTTTTCAGTATTATGGAAGAAATTGCGTTGGCTTTCAATCATAAATTGGTGTACAGCAAGGAATTACCCGGATCATTTAGTTGCAGGATATATTTCATCCAGCAAGATGATCCGGTTCAGCACCAACTGGCTTTTATGACTGATACTCTTGAACGCAACCGGCAAATAACCACCAATAAAATAGACAGACTGATGGCTATTTATAAAATCCCTGAATTAGCCAATATGTGGAAAACTATTGGCAGGTATACAAAAAGAGGAACCAAGTTTGACGCAGTCATCCGGCATCAGATTCCGTATAAAATATTTCAGGCAAATAACAACCTGTTCATTGTTAATTATCTAAAAGACTCTTTACTGCGTTACTCGCCTGACGGAAAGTTTGAACAAGCTCTCTCTATTGATTTCCATAAAGAAACATTTTTAGCCGGAACAGATTACAAAGACCTTAAATTTATTACCGATCCCATCACGCAAAAAGTCTATCTTCTTGAACGATACATGGCCCGGTGGGTACTTAAACCCTTAAATCCGATGACCGGCAAAACGGGAGCAATGATCCGGATACCGGATTTTCCCGGCATGACCGGAATCACCGTTTATAGCGATGCGGTATACTTCATTTACCAGGAGAAACTTTACCCTTATTACAACAGGCTTTACCGTTATCAGCTTTAGGTGGAAGAAGAAACAATTTTAACACTCTTTTTATAGTAAATATTTCTTTCCTCCAGGTAATGCAGAAAATAATCAAAACAAACTTGATGTTTGCCAACTAATTCAGGCGGGAAAACCCCTTTCTCAGAAAACAAACCGTCTAAAAACAGATTTGCCGCGGCGGTAGCAGTATACCCTGTTGTGCGTGCCATAGATGATGTTTGTGTTTCAGAACAATACTCATCATACATATTGTAAACTACTTCTTCTGTCTGACCTCTTGAATTTTCTCCTTTTAAGGTGATTCTCATTACGGTTATCTCTTCTTCTGTTTCTCCTAATTTCCACTCTTTAAATAAAATTCTACTGGTAAAATCCAGGGGTGAAATCAGTTGTCCGTTCACTTCTGTTTTTTCTGTGCCAAAAAATCCGCTCTCTTTTAATACTTTCACATACTCCACATGTCCCGGATAGCGCAGTGTTTTCTCTTTCATGTTGGGTATATGCGGCATAGTATAAATGATTGATCTTAATCCATCGGAATTGAAAGCTTCCAAAGTTCCGACTTCCTCAAATTCAACATATTCACAATCGGTTAATGGCTCCCTGATTACCTCTTTCCCATGTTCTACATATCGTGCCGGACGGGTATATTCTTCTATAACATCAACAGGAGAGAACGGAGCTTTATAATAAAACGGCCACTTTTTTATTTTTGGCAACCCCCCAACCAAACATTCAAAGTCTGTGAGTTTCAGTCTTTCATTGTAGTAACCTAAAATAACATTATCCATACCCGGAGCCACACCACAATCAACAATTGCGGTAACATGATGCTTTTTCGCCAATTCGTTCAGTTCCAGAGAGTTCTCAGAGAAAAACGAAATATCCACCACATTCATACCAGCCTCAATAATGGTTTTTAACGTCTCAAAACCCAAAAAACCCGGCACGGCATTTATGACCAGATCGTGCTGTTTTATGGCAGCCTGAAGTCTGTTTGTATCTGTAACGTCTAATTGTTGCGTGGCCAAACTGTCGCATTTCTGCTTCACATAATTTAAAGCATCCCGATTAAGATCGGTCACAGTTACCTGATGGCTTTTTGCCATATCAATGGCCATGGCACTACCCACCATTCCTGCGCCCAATACTATTATTTTACTCATAATAAAGAATTTTCTCAGTGTATGACAATCTTGCTATAATAAACTTCCTGTTTGTATCGAATCTGCAGATAATAAATCCCGGCAGAAATTTCCTGTATATCAATGGTTTCCTGAAAGTATCCTGCCGGTAAACAGCGTTCATTAGATATGAGTTTTTGCCCTGAAAGTGAGTATATTGAGTACTCCATTTTCCCCGGTTCAGGAAGATTAGCGATTAAGTGCAAACAATCCTCAACCGGATTTGGGTATATCGAAATTGATGATTCGAGGATTTGATCATCAATGCCTGTTATATGAATTTTTACGAGAGACTCGATCGTATCATTCTCACATACATGGTTGATCGCTATTAGCCTGACCTTGTAATCTCCGGACAGAGCGTAGGTATGAACAGGATTTGGTTGCGTGACTTTTACTCCATCGCCAAAATCCCACATATAAGCAACGGCATAGGACGAAATATTTCTGAATGTAACGGTTTTGTTATTGATTGTTTTGCTGAACCGGGCAATTGGATGACGAACGATATTAACAATATCTTTTTTTGTGATTTCATCCAATCCATTAAGAAGGAGTGTTGCCGTTTTCGTGCCTCCCGACTTATAAACAACGGTATGCGGGCCTTTGGTATCAGCGTATCTCGGATCGGCACCCGGACCAAAATCCCAGTAATAGCTGTTACGTGTTCCGGTTGACAGATCGGTATAGACCACCGTACTACCCAGGCAGATTTCTTTTTTATCACATGAAAAATCCGGAATACCGGGATCAGTAATTTCCGTAATTCTGATATTGTCAATCCCCGCTCCATATCCGACCTCCCCGTTATCCGTATAAAAGAAAGCTATTTGAACATTTTCTGTGAGGGCTTCATCCGGCAGGTACATTTGAAAATGGGTCCAATCCTGATAATTCAGCGTTTTATCAAGTTCATGAAATTTTATCCACTCATTGTCACCAAAGATGCGATACACGAGGTAGAGGTGGTCGACCTGTTGCCATTTTTTTAGCACGTAGTCAAAAGAGAGAACGACATGACTGGTTCCACTAAAATCGAATCCGTTGGATATCAGGTAGTCGGATACTGTTATGTTATGACCGGCAATCCCGGAGTTGATCCCGACAAAATGCTCCAGTGTATCCGTTCCCATCTCCAGGTCGCTGGCGGTACCCCAGTTAAATCCCCTGCGGCCACCGCTGATCTGCCAACCCGGATGTCCGCCCTCGAAAGTTTCTTCAAACGGAAGGTTAAACCCGTCAGCAGGTTCAACATGTATGGACGGTGTCCGGTCAGATTCATAATCAGCCGAGTCGGTATGGTATAAAGAGGAGACAGAATAACTGTATGAGTCACCATTCTCTGCTGTATTGTCAATGTATTCTGTCTTTACACTTTCACCAATCAGTTCGCCGTCACGATAAACATGATAAGCTTGTAAGTGGCGGTTATACGGTGCGATCCAATCCAGAATAACCTTATTGTCACCAGCCAGAGCAATCAGGCTAAAGGGGCGATCCCACATCATTATGGTGTCGGGATAAATACCTTTCACACAGCCTTGTGATTCTGAGAAATTACTTGATCCCGGAGTTAATGAGGTCACGAGAAAATACCCGTTACTTGATCCGCTCCAACCCCAGTTTACATGGAAATAATCACCATTAAAACCATCAAAATCAAATGCATGGCCGCCCGTTCCTGATCCGCGATAGATGATCGGCCGGCCGTTGATCAGTTCATTCTTGACCATGGCGACCCAGTTTTTCACTGTTCCGTAATCAGACATCGACTGGAAAGATATTTTATCACTGCTGTAAGAGAAATTGTCTTTCAGCAAGGTGCGGCAGCGTGCTGTATTGGCACCTGATCCGCCCGGTGCATAATTCATGTGAAGAGCAATGCCGGCATAAAACATTAAACGGGCAATGCGATCGTTAGGCTCGTTGAAAGGCATATCATCCCAAACAAAAGAAACCGTGTCAAAATCAATTGCAAAATCACCATAAGTATCATGAGTATATGAATGCTGGCCATGACAGGTATCCGGCCAGGCCCAATGGCGCATCACCTGTACCATCGCCACGGCAACGCATCCGGTAGGGGTGTTGTCAGGTGTAAATTTATTGTAACCGCTGCCCTGCCCCCATGTGACCTGCATCATCGGCTCCACAGATTCATCAATCATCAAACCTTTTAACCCGGTGGTATGCAGTGCGTTCCACCCGGGATGCAGGCCTCCGGATTTAAGCGGGTTCTCACGGTTAGCAACTATCTCTGTCTGGTAAAGATCCGAAAAATCCTGAGCCGGCATGTTCTCTGCTAAATCAGTGCCTGATGATTCAAAACTATAAGCCAATACCGGCGCGTTCTGTTTATCAGCAGATACCCAAACAAAACCCTGTGGCTTGATCAAGAAACGATATATAGTAGCCAGACCATTATATGTCAGACTATCTTTAAATTCAACAGAAGAGCTCGTGTTTTCATGGGTTTGCTGTTGCAGCACCCAATCACGGGCCACAGCAGCAGCCTCATTAAGATTCACTTTTTGCGCGTCAACAGGTGAAGCAATAAAAAGTAAACAAATAGCGAAAAATGTTATCCCTGTATGTTTTTTCATTAGAAAAATCAAAGTTTTCCACACATTTTTATAAAGAACCAAATTTAATGTAGATTTACGAGTGACAAAATTATTTGAACAAAACAAACTGTTTATTATTGTTATAAAATCCGAAGTCAGGAGGCTGTAATCTTATGATCGAAGTTAAAAATCTGTATTATTCTTACAAAAAGAACGGCGACTATGCCATTCAAGATGTCAGTTTTCATATTGACAAAGGTGAGATCTTTGGATTTCTTGGGCCCAGCGGCGCCGGTAAATCAACCACTCAGGGAGTACTTTCAGGCCTGCTCGAGCTCCAGCAGGGAGAGATTATCATTGAAGGAATCCCCCGGAAAGGGTTACCTGATAAATCATTCTTTAACCGGATAGGAGTCGGATTCGAGATCCCTAACGTATATAAAAAACTATCCGGGCTTGATAATCTCAGATACCATGCCAAACTGTACGATCGCGAAACCGAAGATGCCATGACCGTTCTGAAGATGGTCGGACTTGAAGAGCACGCGCGGCAAAAAGCCAGCTCTTACTCCAAAGGGATGAAGCAACGGCTCGGCTTTGCCCGCTCCATGATCAATAAACCGGAGATCTGGTTTCTTGACGAACCCACCATGGGCCTGGATCCCAACACAGCCAATAGTATTAAAAATATTGTCCGCAAGAAAAAAGCCGAAGGAACCACTATTTTCCTGTCCACCCATAATATGTTTGTCGCCGATGAGCTTTGCGACCGGATCGCCTTTATCGTGGATGGAAAAATCGCTGCCCTGGATACACCTAAGAGTCTGAAACTGAAACACGGGCAGCTATCGGTTACCATCGAATATGCCGAAGACGGAAAACTTAAATCCGAAACCTTTGGAATGAACGGGGATGAAAAAGCAAAAGTTCAACAGTTTATCGGCAATCATGAGATAAAAACCATCCATTCAGGTGAACCTACACTCGAAGAAATATTTATCAAATTAACCGGCCGCAGTCTTGAGTAGGAGGAAAGCATGAAACGCTTAGGAAATATATTAAGAAAGGATATTATACTGGGTATCAAGGATGTATATATTCTGTTAGAGATAGGTTTCTCCATAGTGGTTATGGCCCTGCTCCTTTTTGTAGTACCAAAAAATATTGACCGTGAAACCCCGGTCGTGGTCTTTGATTCAACCGGTATGCTGAATAATATGATGAAAAATATGGATAAACAGGCCGGCCGGGAACCGGCACAGGTTTTTGTGAACAGCAGGGATGAGGTCGTTGCCGGAATGAAAAAAAACAAAGCGGCAGTCGGACTGATAATCCGCATGAATTCTGACAGCATCAGTCACGTCGAATTACTTACTCAGCCCTATACCACAAAAGCCATGGTAGAAACCATAAAACTGCAATTGACGGATTTTCTGAGTATGGCACATCCCCCACACGGGCTCTATCCGCCTGATGTATACCGGTCAGTCAAGGTTACGGCATTACAGGAAGACCACCGTGCCGAAATCCCGTTTAACAAGAAACTCCTGCCGGTAATCATCATGTTTATGGTCGGCATGATGGGGCTCTTCGCCATGGTGTCATTAATTGGCCAGGAGCGTAGCGATGAAACCATCCGGGCCTATAAAGTCACCCCTTCCCGGCTGTGGCAGTTTCTGCTCAGCAAACACCTGCTGCTCCTGGCAACCGGCTTGATCACATTCTCCATCTTTTACCTCCCCATCATGGGATTCAACGGATACTTTCTCTCCTTATTGATTATCATTCCCACCATCATTCTGGGATCCGGCATCGGTGTACTTTTGGGAACTTTCTTTGACAATCCGATGACCGGGGTGGGTTGGGTCCTTTTGTTTATGGTGGTTTTCTCATTACCGGCCGTCTCATTTTTTGCACCGGTTTTTTCACCCGGCTGGATGAAGCTAATCCCTTCCTATTATACCCTCTTTGGTTTGGATGCAGCCATGTTCCCGGATTATAACATCCATGTATTCTGGAGTGAAACAGGCATCCTGTCTGCCATAGCCGTAGTTCTGGTCGCCCTGTCGGGATGGGTATTCACGAAACGATTAAGAAAGGAGGTGTAATCATGAGACAACTGGTACAGATATTTCTTATCGATCTGAAGATGAACTTCAAACATTTCATGGGGGCCTATATCGTAATCGTTCCGTTTGCCATCTTATTAATCCTTCGGGGATTTATTCCCACCGTTGAAAGTACCACTACTACCATCGCAGTGGTTTCAGAGGGTGAGCATGCAGTCAGCCCCGAAATGATCCGGGTACTGGATCAATATGCCAAAATCAAAACCTATCTGTCTATTGAGGATATGTATAAAAAACTCCGGGGTGTCGGTACGGTAGAGGGGCTCTATTGGGATCCGGCAAAACAACAGTTCGTATCCGTACTCCAAAAAACACCGAAAGGAAATTCAGCTTTCTCCCTGGCAGCTCAGGTTATCCGGCAACAGTACCTCCATAAAAACTATCCCGGTACTCCCCCGGTAATGACGTTTGAGTACGATGTTCCTAAAGAGCTGTCTCACAGAACCAAAATTTCACCGGTAGCCACCATGGGAGGATCGATCTTTTTTGTCTTCCTGATCCTGATCGCCGGTTTTGTCATCGGACTGGGAATAGTGGATGACAAGGAGAATGGAACCGACAAGGCCCTGCATGTATCACCAGTCAGCAAGTCGGATTACTTTATCGGCAAAAGTATCTACCCGTTGCTGATCATCGCATTTTATTCGATTATCGCTTTGCTGGTACTCGGACTGATACACGTAAATATCCTGCAGGTGTACCTGCTGGTTATTGTCTCTTTCAGCGTCACGCTTTTATTCGGACTCCTGCTGGGGGCTTTGGCAAATAATGAGAATGAAGCTGTGGGTGTGGGAAAGTTGTTGTCAATGTTGATGATGCTGGCTATTCTCGGAGGTGTGCTCCTGCCCGATGCCTGGCAATGGGCGGTCTGGTGGGCCCCCTTCTACTGGGTGTACGATGTGTTGCAGGAGATCTTCACGGAGACGGTCACCTGGACCAGCTTAGCCTGGAAATCTGCCGTGACAGTCGGACTCACCCTTTTCTACTTTTTACTGCTGCGAAAAAAGATTATAAAAGGATTATCATAAAATAGTTAAGAATTTGCCTCCCATCAGATAGCTGAACAGTAACGTATTATTGATATTAGATTACTTTTTTTCAAGTTTCTGTGCTGCCCTCTTTATATTATTAAAATATACTGCGAAGGGCCTGTATGCAAGATGAGACCATTTTGAAAATGGGACTTCAATGCATAACATGGGAACAACTATCATTAAGTGAAATACATATAAATAATATGTCACAAGTAATGGAGCTTGATTAATTCTTGAAATATGCATTAGGATACCTGTTACGGCAGCCAGAAACAATAAAACAAGAAAAGTCCAATCAGTAATATGAGAGTGTTTACTATTTTCTTTATCTTTTTTGATACGATGAATAGTGAAATAAATTGTACCGAATATTAAACCAAAGGTGGCATAATAGCCAAATAATCTTTGTGGATGCCACCAGGGATGGATCTCATCTGTTTGAAACCATTCAAGGAAAATGACAATCATTGTAAATAATAAAACATAACCCGACATTAAAAACCAATGCACTATCCAATAATTATATTTACCGGTACGTAATTTTTTCCAAAACGATTGAACTTCTGTTTCACAATCCGAAAAACGCCATTGTGAAACAAAATTAAAAATAAGCGCCCAAAATTCCGTGAAATATAGTTTTAAAGGAACTTTAATCGTTTTGTTTTTTAGAATAACCATTCGATACATATTGAAAATAAATGAGATAAGAAGTCCTGCAAGAACACCGGCCATAGTCCAGTCGCCTATTTCCACTATTCTCCAGGGCGCAATTTCATTTATAAGAATTTTATCAGTACTCAGTGGGATACCATTTAATAAAGCAAAAAGAAAAAAAACAAGACCTGCTAATAAAATAATTGCACCAAACTCCCATATTTTAGATGAATAAAATTTCTTGGAAAGGCCTGTCCAATCATATTTAGAGGTTAACCAGCGCCTTAATGACATCATCAGTTCTCCCGGATTTGCTTCTTGTGGGCAAGTTTCACTACATTCGCCACAATAATAACACATCCATGGGTCTAACGACATTTTAACGTCCTCTTCTACACCGAGAATACTTGCCCTAATCATTTTTCTCGGAAAAGAATTTTCTTCTTCAGAGAGCGGACAAATAGCAGAACAATTTCCACAATTTAAACATAAATTTAAATCAACAGGACATCCTAATTTTGTTAACTCTTCTGAGAATTTGCTATTTATTTTTGACATTTTTTTAGAATTTGGTATTATTTTTTCAGTAATTCATAAAAATAATATTCGTCCATATCGTCCATTTTACCTGTTTTTATGTAGCCATATTTTATAAGTGTCATCAAATTTTTGGTAATTATATCAATTGCAATATTTGTTTCTTCTGCTATTTGCGGTATTGTTTTATGTTCTGATTCCAATGTTTTTAATATAGTCCTTTTCATTTTAGCAAATTCTTTTGTTTTTGCTTTAATTTCATCAGGAACAACATGAATCTTTTTTAAGTAATCTACCGTTCTTTCTTTTTTCTCTTTACTCATTTTAATATATTTAAAATATGACTAATCACCAGGTGCATCAATCATTGCCTCAATTTCTTTATTCGAATACCCAATAATATCAATAGCATCATTTGGACAAACTGTTGAACACATGCCACAACCTTTACAAGTTGCCACATTAATTTTTGCAACAAATTTTCCCTGGTATTCAATCTTAGTGATTGTATTATAAGTACATACTTCAATGCATTTACCACACCATTCACAAGCATCTAAATCTACTTTAGCAACAATGGGTTCAAGTTCTAATTCCTCATCATTTAATAACGAGTTTGCCTTAACAGCCGCGGAAAGAGAGGATTTTATTGATTCGGTAATGTTTTTGGGTCCCTGACAAGTACCGGCGATAAATATTCCATCAATAACCGTTTCAACAGGCCTTAATTTGGGGTGTACTTCGATAAAAAAATTATCCCGACCAATGGGTGTTTTTAGAATATCTGATATTAAATTGCTATCTTTTCGAGGTACCATACCGGTAACCAAAACAATTAAATCAGGATTTATCTCTAATTCTTTACGATTATATAATAAATCCCTACATTTTACCTGTGTCGTTCCTTTAAATTCTTCAACAACAGGAGGTTCGTTTTCATCAAATTTTATAAAAACATCGCCTTGCCGTCTTGCATCTTCATAGAGTTTTTCATACTTCCCATAGGTTCTGATATCTCTGTACAAATGAAAACTTTTTATTTCTTTGAATTTTTCTTTAGCAACAAGAGATGCATGGATAGCCGAAGTACAACAAAAGCGGGAACAGTATTTATTTTCCCCATCAATTTGCCGGCTACCTACACAATAAATAAATGCAATGCTTTTTATTTTCTTGCCATTGTATGATAACACATTATCATTTAGTTCAATAATTCTTTCAAATTGTTGAAGGGTAACTATGTTTTTCACTTTTTTATATCCGAATTCACCAATTTTAGGTTCATAGGGGTCAAACCCCGTACATAAAAGAATTGCCCCGGTATTAATATTAAGAATTTCAGGTTTTTGGTTAATATCAATACAACCTTTGTAGGTTCCGAGAAATTCTTTATTCCTGTTAAAACAATCTTTATTTACGACAGGGATATCTGGGAGGGCAGTTTTATAATTTTTGTAAATAGCTTTTCTTTTCGTTAGTCCGAAATTAAATTCGTCAGCTATTTCATCTTGGCATATTTTAATCGCTTCTAATAATTTATCTCTATCGTACTTCCGGACAATGTACCTTGGAGCTATCTCAACTTTAATTTCAAAATCACCAACACTACCGGAAAGAGATTTTATTTCGGCACCGGTAAAAAGCTTGATATTCTTTCTCTTTTTTATTTCATAATAAAGTTTCTCAACAATCTCTTTCCCATTTTCGTCCGTTTCGAATAATTTCCCTATTTGAGCAATTCTTCCACCGACAAAAAAATCTTTCTCAATTAAGTAGATGTTTGTTCCCATGTCGGCAAGGTCAATGGCTGCTCTCATGCCTGAAATACCGGCTCCAATTATAGTAACCACATTTAAGGCAGAAATCTTAATTTGGTCTAATGCTTCTGAATATCTAACTCGTGCAATTCCATCCCGAACAAGTACAATAGCTTTTTTGGTAGCTTCTTTCGGTTTATCCGAATGTGCCCACGAACATTGTTCCCGTATGTTTACCTGAACATAATTATATTGATTTAATCCTGCCCTTTTAGCTACATTTCTAAATGTAAACAGATGCAATTTAGGAGAACATGATGCTACGACAATAGCATCGAGATTATGCTCTTCAATATCATTGATCATTTCTTTTTGGGCAGAATCGGCACATGCGAACATTGTTGTTTTTGCAATAACAACTCCGGATTCATTTTCTATTGATTTTCTTACTTCTTCCACATCAACACAATCAGAGATGTTTCCACCACACTGACAAATATAAACTCCAATTTTATTTTTCATCGTATTTTTATATTTAACATAAACATGGTAGTCTTAAATAACTTGTTGCTTCTGCAGAAGCATCTCCGGCCGAAAGTATTGAATCGGGAATATCCATAGGCCCAGAAGCTGTTCCGGCAACAAAAACTCCTTCAATATTTGTTTTTGCAGGACTTGTAAGTTTTTCAACCTGCTTTAAGTAGTTATATTCATCAAGTTCTAACCTCTCGTTTTTAAATGATAAACTTATTTCAGTATTTGGCAAAATACCAACAGATAAGACAACCATATCGTGTTCTGCTTCTTTTATTCTACAGTTTTCTTCAATGTCTTCATATCTCAAAAGCAGATTCCCGCTTCCATCCTTTTTCTCAGTAATTTTTGCAATTTTCCCTTTAATAAAAGTAACATCCATTTCTATTGCCTGCTCATAAAATTCGTCAAATCCTTTTCCAAAAGCCCGTATATCAATATAGTAAATGGTGATTTCTGCTGCTGGAAGTGCTCCCATTAACAATTGTGCCTGTTTTATTGAATACATGCAACATATCTGCGAACAAATTGGATTGCCTAAGGTTTTATCTCTTGATCCGGTACATAAAACATAAGCTATATTATCGGGTTTTTTACCATCTAAGGGTCTGAGGACATAGTTAAATGGCCTTGTAGGTGCGAGAAGCCTCTCCATTTCCATGGAATGAATTACATTTTTACAACTGTTATAATGATATTCTTTCTTTTTCCACGGTTCAAAAAGATTGAATCCGGTAGCAACAATTATTGTTTTTACTGTTAAGGAATATTCCAAAACCTTTTGTGTGAAATCTATTGCATCGGCAGGACAAACTTTTTCGCAGGCTCCACACAAAATACAATTATCAATATCTATTGTTGCTATTCTCGGGTTTGCGAGATTAAAAGGAATATATACTACTTTTCTTCCGGCCAGATTGTAATTATATTGATCGTCAACATTCACGGGACATACCTTTTCGCATTCCTGGCATCCGGTACAAAGGTCTTCTTTAACATATCGCGGATATTTAATTACTTTTGTTGTGAAGACATTATTAATTTTTTCAATATCCTTTACTTCACTATAAGTCATTATAGTAATATTGGGATTTCGCGCTGTTTCCGAAATTTTAGGCGTTGCAATACACGCAGCACAGTCAAGAGTAGGGAAAACTTTACTAAGCTGTATCATTTTTCCACCGAGAGACAAATCTTTTTCAACCAACAAAACTTTAAATCCATTATTCGCAAGATTAAGTGACGCTTCCTGGCCTGCTATTCCTCCGCCTATAACAAGAGCATCATATTCAATATTATTATTGGCCATCATATTATTAATTTAATACTTCGCTGGGTTGAGCTTTAAGATCTTTCATTTTTACTAATTCCTGGTAGAAGTTGTTCATGTGTTTAGCAAAAGGCTCTGCACACACCGAACATATTGCTGCCATTCTAAGCCTTGCAGGATTGATACCTTTTTCTTTCATCATATCTTGTGCATTAGCTACTATTTTACCTGTTTTTTCCGTGCAGGTCGGTCCATACGGGCAATCCGTTCCGTCAGCGGCAATAAATACACCATCAAAACCTTTTTCAAAAGCACGAAGAATCCATCTCGGCTTAATCCCCGATGAGCAAGGGACAGGAATTGTATATACAGTAGGCGGATAATGGAGTTTCAATAATCCGGCAAGATCAATAGCCGGATCTGATATTTTTTCTGTTGAAAACACCAATATTTTTGGTGCATAATTTTCGTTTAATTTATCATTTTCCATTTTTCTTTTTTGTTTATTTTATAAAAATGTTGTTCATAATTTTAAAATCTAACCTGCTATAGATGCAATTTTTTTTAATCCGTTTATGTCACAAACCTTAATTCTCTCACTGTTAAAGTGAACCAAGTTTTTTCCCTTAAATTCAGATAAATAAGGATTTAGATTATCTTTCTTAATTCGAGTGAATTTTGCGAGATCGTTTTTTAATATTTTTATATGATCTGTATGAAATTTATTACAAAGACAGACAAGGACATGTGCTAATCTTTCTTTTTCAGATTTATTTAAAAAAGCAACAGTATCTAATATTTCGCATGATGATTTGCATAAACATTGCATTAAATAAAAAGATATATCACTGTGCTCTTTTACAATTTTTATAAAGTCTTTTCTAGGTAAAGCACAAAGAATAGTGTCATCGATAGTTTTACTTGATTCGAGATAGACTTTCCCGGCAATAACACTTTTTATTCCAAAAAAATTGCCCGAAGAAACAAACCTCGTAATATGTTCTTCGTTTTTCGAATCAGTAATAAATAATTTAATTTTCCCTTCACGTAAATAATATATTTCATCAGAAGGTGTGTTTTCCTTATATATTATTTCGTTTTTTTTGTAAAATTTGAATCTGTGTTCGCAAAGGTTTAACAATTTTTCTTTGACCTCGCGGAAAACAATTTCGCTTGATTCCTCTTTATTTGTTTTCATGACTATATATTTAAACTATATTTTTATATATTAAAGATTACCTGTTTAATAAAAAATTATACTGGTAAAATTTGCCAATGTATATAAGTGAAAACAATCATATTTTTTACAAAATTTAATGTACGGAAAAACCGACATTTTTTTGCATGGAGAGCTAATGTTATGATATAGTTGAGAATACAAAAATACCACTCTCTAAAACGAGGAATATATAGAAGTGGCAACTTAACCGGTAAAATTTGATTTTTTGCCTATTTAGAGCTGGGGGATTTTGCAAATTTATAGCTTTGCAAGTCCGGTTTTAAAAGCGTAAATCACAAGATTAAGCGTATTACGAGTATCGGTTTTTAATATAATATTTCTTTTATGTCTTTCAACTGTTTTGCTACTAATAAATAGTTTTTCAGCTATTTTATCATTGGAATATCCTTTACATATTAATCCCAAAACTTCAATCTCTCTTTTTGTTAATTCGGGCACATTGCTTTTTTCTTTCTTTTCAATTTGTTTAGAAACAACATTTCTGGTAAAGTTGACAAGAATTTCTTCTGAAAAATAATTACCGCCGTGAGCAATCTTATCAATGGCTTTTTTAAAATCATCTATATCCGAATTTTTCAGCATATATCCTTCGGCTCCTGCATAAATCATTTTATCAAAATATTCATTGTCTCCAAAAGTTGTCAGGGCAATGATTTTTATTTCTGGAAATCTTTTCTTTATTTCTTCAGTGGTATTTATCCCATCTAATACAGGCATATTAATATCCATAAAAACAATATCAATATCATCCTTATGTTTTTCGACTTGTTCAAGAAATTCTGTGCCATTAGATGCTTCTGTAACAACGGTTATATTTTCAATTTTACTTAAAAGTAATTTTAACCCGTTTCTAAATATTTCATGGTCATCTACAATAGCAATCTTATAGACCTTCATTTCTATCTATATTTTAATAATTACTTTAGTTCCGTCTCCTTTCTGACTTTCAATTTTACAAGTCCCGTTTATCGCTTTAATTCTGCTAATGATATTATGAATTCCCATTCCATCAGTTTCTCTCCGGTCAATAATTTTGTTTGTGTCGAAACCTATGCCGTTATCCTGAAATGTTAAAGTTAATAAATCTCCATCATCAATTAAATTTATGTTTATTTTATCAGCAGATGCATATTTTAATGTATTGTTTATTAATTCTTTAATGATTCTGAACAAGGTGACTTCAAGCTCTTTACTTATTTCCTTTTTGATATCGAAATGAAGTGAAATATTAATAACTCCGGTTTTGTTAATTTTTTCGCAAAATGATTTTATTGAAGGGATTAATCCAAAACGACTAATAATATTCGGTTTAAGATTATTTGCAATTTCTTTAGTGTTTAAAATTGCTTCGTCAATTAATCCCTTCGCATAATCAATCATGTTCTGCTTTTCCTTTTCTTCTACATCTCCCGACTTAATTAAACTAAGATAAATGTTGATACTTGACAACAATGCTCCCAAACCGTCATGCAAATCTTTAGCAAAACGTGTACGTTCTTTTTCTTCGGTTTCAATTATTGATCTTAATATTTTTTCCTGTGTTTGTTTTTGTTCTGTAATGTCTAAACCTTGAGCTATTGTTGCCAAATGATTAATATTATCTTTATCATAAATATTTGATGAGTTCCAAAGTACCGTTTTTATATCACCATTTTTGCATGAAATTAAAATTTCAATCGATTTTAAAAATTCCCCCTTTTTTGTGAGTTTAATACAATCCATTGATTTTCTTCTGCTTTCGTCAGGAAAGAGAATGCAGATTTCTTTACCAAGAATTTCTTCTTCTTTGTAGCCTGTAAGCAGTTCGGAAGCATGATTAAATTTTGTGATTTTTAATTCGGGATTCCATACAATAATCGGAGCACTGGCATATTCAATCAGGCTTTTAAGATAATTACTTGTTTCAATTAACTTGTTTTCTATTTGTTTTCGTTTTGTAATGGGTTTGCAATCCTCAATAATGCCAATAAACTCATCATCTTCCCCATAAAAAGGAACAGTATGAAGGATACAATAAAAATCACTTCCATCTTCCAACTTTTTTGTTGCATCTGTTTCAAAAGGTTCTTTATTAGTTATTATTTTTTTCAGGCAGCAATCCGGGGTATTGCACAAGTTACTTGGAAGTATCTCATAACATTTTTTCCCGGATATTTCATCGGCAGTTAAACCCGATAGATCTAAAAACAGTTTGTTTGCCCGAAGTATATTAAAGTCTTTATCAATTATTCTCACCCCGTTTCCAATAGCATTGAATACTTGATTTAATTGATTTAAATCAGTTTTCTTTTTTTTGGTATTTGATGAAATAAAATGATTAATTTCAATAATAATATAAGCTATTATAACGAAAATAAACACTCTTACAAAAATATCAGTTGTCGGAATTTCTTTTTTAAAAACAAAATAAATCAATAGCAATAATACTTCAAGAAACATTATACCAATTAAACTTTTTCTTTTCCACCAGATTGAAGATAAAACAATTGGAATATAAAGAAAGCTGATGAAAAGTTTCCCTGTTGTAATATGAAAATAATTAACAATGAAGTTGCTAATGATAAAGACGATTATTATCACAATCTTTTTATTTGCTTCTTTTAATATGAGTTTGATTTCATCCATGTTTGATACAAAAGTTAATAACTTCTAAATTTAACAAAATATTTAATACTAAATCAGTGTTGCCCGGTAAAAGTTAATAAAATGGAGAACCCCAGGCAGCTAACCCAAAGTATGGTTAATTTGTTACTGCTCAGCATGTGGGTAAGATCAGGAAGACACAACCCTATGCCCTTATTCTATATTTTGGTGACAAAATTATTTTTACGGCCACGGGGCAACTTTGGATTCACACATACTAAATTTCACATTTTTTAAGAATTCCAATTCAACATATTCACAGATATCTGTTTATTTTCACCATAAATTTAGTAGTCTAACAATAACATTAAATGGATACGATATCCGTCCGGGAAAAACTCATTCTGCTCTTTTTCGTTATCACCCCAACCATGTTGCCGGCACAGGATATCAAACAATCCATTACTTCTGATCAGGTACGTATCTGTTTTGATCCGCTGTATCAAACAGATGCAAGGCTGATCAGTGGAGATTTTTATCAGACCCCGGCTATGAGTCACGCTATGGGTAATCCCTTTTTTATTGGTCCGGAGTGGAAACAGGGCTATGTGGTCATCCACCAGGTTCAATTTGACCATCTGCTTCTTCGTTATGATGTTTACTCTAACAAACTGGTGTTAAACTGGATAAATGGCACTGGACCACACATGCAGATTGCACTCAAAAACAACAATATCGACCGCTTTACCCTTAATAGCAAATTATTCCGCCCCTGCCCGGATGAGGATTCCACCCATGAGCGCAGGTTTTGCGAAGTTCTTGTGAACGGACCGGTCAATCTACTCCTTCTTAAATCAAAGAAACTCACGGTCTCTGCAACCGGTAATTCGGATTATGTGTATGATACAAACAGTAAAAAGATCCTGCAGATTAATCATAAACTGATAAATTATCACGGTAAACGAACCCTCTTCCGTCTTTTCCCGGAGTTAAAGAATCAATTGCAAAATTACATAAGCCGGGAGCACTTAACCTTTTGGGGTAAAAAGGATGTAAACCACATTAAACTGGTGACCTACTGTAATTCGTTACTAAAAAAACCAGTATGAGAAAAATCCTATTAGCTTTCTCTCTGCTCCTGGTTTTTTCATTCAGACTGAATGCACAAGAAATTAAATTACCAAAAATTGCCCTGAATATCAATTCCATCACCTTCGGGGAATTTGCCGGGATCCTTAATAAAAAATATGGGATCTTAATTTACTACCAACCCGAATGGGTGAAAGACATCCGGGTTACTTTAAATGGTGACTCGGTTGATATCGGCCAGATATTTGATAAACTCCTCAAACCCGATAAAATCAATTATTGGTTTCGCGCAAACAACCAGTGTTTTATCACCGGTGACCGGAAATTGATGAACACACCTCAACGAAACAATTATCACACAACAATACCCAGGCGAGACAGTAACGGGCAATCCATCTCGAAAACGTATTTTGGAAATTACTCGTATGAAAAAAAGATCAGAAAGGTGGTGGTCGGTTCCCTCTCCAATACAAACAGGTCGGAGAAATGTTATCTGTCGGGAAGAATTACCAACAGCGCGAACGGTGAGCCGGTGATAGGAGCTACTGTTTTGGTTTCCGGGACAAACAACGGAATAATCTCTGATGGTAACGGTGATTATGTACTGCCGGTACCATCAGGGACCACTTTTAAATTGAATGTCTCAAGCATGGAGATGAATCCCGGGTTTTATCTAGTTGAAATGAGAAGTTCAGGCATGCTGAACATCGAGATGGATCCTAAACTGATCAACATCCAGGAAATTGTGGTAAAATCTGATATCCACAATAATGTCAGGGGATTACAGATGGGATTTCAGCGAATAGATGCACAGGAGATAAAAAGTATCCCGGTGGTGATGGGTGAACGGGATATTTTGAAAGTAGCCAGCCTGACACCGGGCGTCCAAACAGTGGGCGAAGGATCTGCAGGATTCAATGTCAGAGGATCTTCATCTGATCAGAACTTGTTTCTACTCAATGATATCCCAGTCTTAAACACGGGTCATCTGTTTGGATTTTTCTCTGCTTTTAATCCGGATATCATCAATGGTTTTAATCTGTATAAAAGTAATTTTCCGGCTGAATATGGAGGCAGACTCGCCTCAATATTTGAACTATTCACCCGAAAAGGGAATAAAAAAAAGTTTGGCGCCCGCGGAAGTGTCAGCCCGGTTACCGGATCTCTCCTGATTGAATCCCCGGTGGTAAAGGATAAAAGTTCTGTAATCCTGAGTGTTCGTTCAACCTACTCTGACTGGATCCTGAACCGTTTAAACAATGCAGATCTATATAAACGCAAAGGTTCCTTTTATGATGTTATGGCCGGATTTCACCACCTGGGTAATCATAATGATTCATGGCAGATCTTTGAATATTACAGCAAAGATAAGTTCGCACTTTCCACCACTCATGATTACCATTATGAAAACATAGGAGCATCCGTCATTTATGACAGAAAAATCCGGGATAAATGGAGCATGAACTTTGCCGGAGTATTCAGCAATTATTCAAATTACCAAGGCAATCGTGAACAGGAGACCCGTGCCTTTGAACATAAATTCAGAGTGAGGTCCGAAGAATTAAAAATTAAATTTACCGGATATCCGGCTGCAAGACACAAAACCGGCTTTGGCGCTGACATCATACTGCACCACCTGGATCAGGGTATCATTCAGCCAACAGGTGACCACTCGATATTGACGCCCATTGATTTAGGCCGCGAAGCCGGATTAGAATATGCGTTATTTGCTTCGGATGAAATAACCATTACCGACCGGTTAACCCTTTATGCCGGACTGCGATATAGTTTCTTTAATTACCTGGGACCCAATGATATTAATGTGTTTAAAAAGGATAGCCCCTATGTAATTGAAAATATCATTGATACCATCTCTTATACGGCCGGGAAAACCATTGCCCGGTATTCCGGTCCGGAATACCGGGTGGCATTGAATTGGGAGTTGAATCCTGATTTCTCCCTTAAACTCAGCTACAACAGAATGAGGCAATATATTTATATGCTCTCCAATACCACCTCTATTTCTCCGACCGACCGGTGGAAACTTACCGATCCCTTTACCGTTCCTCCGGTATCGGATCAGGTGAGCTTTGGGATCTATAAGAATCTTAATCAATCAACCATCGAAACATCTGCAGAGATCTACTATAAAAAAACCAATCATATCATTGATTATAAGGACGGAGCGGACCTCAGCTTTAATCCGGCGATCGAAACACTCACCCTGCAGGGTATGCAAAAAGCATGGGGCGCTGAGTTCCTGATCCGGAAAAAAAGCGGTCGGTTTACCGGATGGATTAGTTATACCTATTCCAGATCACTGATTACCGTCAACGGAGAAAAACCCTGGGAAAAAATTAATTACGGTTTGACCTATCCGGCCAGCTATGACAAACCTCATGCACTCAATCTGGTGGGTAATCTGAAAATCTCCCGGAGATTATCTGTTTCAACCAATTTGGTTTACAGCACAGGCCGGCCCATTACTTATCCTACCGGGTATTTCATCGTTGACGGTTACAAAGTAGTCAATTACTCTTTGCGTAATGAATTCAGGATTCCTGATTATTTCAGATGGGATCTCTCACTGAATCTTGAGGGAAATTTATTGAAGAAAAAATTTGCCCATGGATCATGGATGCTTTCTGTTTATAATGTCACCGGCAGACGAAATGCTTACTCTATCTATTTTACCAATGATGAGGGATATATCCGGGGTTATAAACTATCAATTTACGGAGTGCCGATCTTTACAATAACCTATAATTTCAAACTTGGCAACTATGCGGTTAATTAATATACTGCTTCTGCTCATTTTGTTGCTTTTAGGGTCATGCATCGACCGTTTTGTCCCCGATACTACCCGGTACGATGATATGATTTTCATAGAATGCCTGGTCAATAATGATACAACAACCAGATCACGCCTGCTGATCTCGCAATCAGCCCCACTCTACACCTACTCTGAGCATTCCAATGCAAAGCCTCAAAAATTGAGTGGAGCCGTAGCCGGAATCATTTGTAATGATGGAAATGAATTCCCTTTTGATGAATCGGCCCCCGGCACTTACCTGACCGCATCGGATTTTATTCCTGAACCCGGAAAATCATATAAGTTGTTTGTTTTGTATGATGGAAACATCTTTGAGTCAAACTTTGAAAAAATGCGCGCTGCTTCTCCAATCGATTCGATTACCTATAAAACCGTACTGGATAAAAGGAGTGAAGACGGTATCACTGTCAGCGGATACCGGTTTTTTACCAGTACACATCAGGATGCCGCCGGAATATCCTATTACCGATGGTCAATGGATGCCACCTATCTTTTCTCCGTTCCTTACACGGCAACCCACATCTGGAATGGCAAAGAGACCCTGCCGGCTTCAAACGATTCAGTCAAAACCTGTTTTTTTTCAAAGAATATTACCGGAATTTATGTGGCCAGTACATCCGGACTGGCTGAAAACCGGATTATCAATGCCCCGCTGCACTTTGAATCCCAATATGGAGAAGCGCTCTCGATCCGCTATAGCCTGCATGTTAAACAGTTATCTATTAGCGAATCTGCCTACCGGTTTTGGAATGACCTGAGCAAGTTGGTTGACCGGGCCGGAGGACTATATGAGATTCAACCTTTCAGTGTCAGAGGAAATGTTTTTTGCACCACCGAATCGGATGTTAAAGTGGCAGGGATCTTTGAGGTTGCAGGAGTTACCGATACGAGGATCTTTGCAGATCGGCCAACAGATTTTAAAATCATTCCTTTTACCTGCTACCAGCAATATGTCGGAACCCGGGACTATCCATGGTACCGGGTCCCGAAAGGTGCCTTTCTGACGCTCGATCTGTATACATTAAATTACCTGATTTCCAGTGCCGATTGTTATGATTGCACTTTACGAGGCGGTTATACCACCCGCCCGCCATTCTGGGAAGATCATTAACCTGAAACTGATATGTTGAAAATCATCCCATATAAAGCACTGATACTGATTCTTATTACAGGATCTCTCTATATGCCACTCCAGGCACAAGCGCCGGTGGATCAATCCGCATTAAGATTTCAGGAAACGATCTGGTTGAATTCAGACCGTTCTATCTACCTGGCCGGAGAACAAATTCATTACCACGTGGCTCTTTTTGAAAAAGACACTTACAAGCCTTCCGTTCTGAGCCGGGCGGTCAGAGTTGAATTAATGGATCAGGAAGGAAATCGGGTGTGCCAACAGAATGTGCTCCTTATCCACTCCAAAGTTTTCAGCAATATGCCTGTCCCGGCAGCAACAAAATCGGGTTGGTACTACCTGCGTGCCTATACTAATTGGATGCGTAATTTCTCAATATCAGATTTTTCGGTCTTGCCGGTCAAGATCGTCAATCCTGCCGGATTGGCATCGATTGCACTTGTGAAACCAGAATCTGAAAACACCACACCGGTTGAACCCGTTAATCCACACCATGCATCCAA
>Ga0190359_1000369_pt1 | contig 31367 bp, 40 predicted proteins | sample 48721823_MG_FD_161269 | JGI IMG/M metagenome (GOLD analysis project Ga0190359, IMG submission 161269) | Hydrothermal vent microbial mat bacterial communities from Southern Trench, Guaymas Basin, Mexico - 4872-18-2-3_MG | ecosystem: Environmental > Aquatic > Marine > Hydrothermal vents >... | reverse complement strand
AAGGAGAACATTTACATTAGCAAGTGTTAGAAGCATAATAATGGGATTGAATGGTGTTAGAGCTGTAAAAGTCTTTCAAACATTAGGTGTAGATCAATCTTCAGTTTCTGATTGGGATAATCCAAATAAAGGAAGTCCGGTTGTTCTGAGCGGGTATGAATATCCGATGTACTCTCAAGCGTTCGTTCCTGGGGAACAAATAGCCACATTAGGTAGGATAACATTATATGGTAGACCGGTGAACGATCCGCCTCCAATATATGTAGGATTAAAGAAAAATATTGATTCTTATGATGAAGATGATTATTTTGATTATGTAGGAGTAGAAAAATATGAGATAGATCAAACTACAACTGGCACTAGAGATATACACTTCGACATAAAATATAACGGAATGGATAGAACAGATACATATAGATTTGATGTTTGGTGCGGAAATCCGAATAACGATTCGTTTGATTGGAATAGCAATCACTGGATATTAGAAACATCTTCTGAGGGTTATAGAAACGATAGTAGAGGAGCATTCTACCATAAAGATAGCTCAACTAGTGAATGGATAGATTATGGAACCGGAATAGATCTCATGTTTAAAACTCATTTTAATGGAGCTGGATTCAACTGCATAGTAGCTGTAGAAGATGGATACGGTTTTGAAAATGTAAAATCTGAAATTGAAAATTATTTAGATTATGTTGAAAACGGTGGTTATTCTCCAGTATGCATTCAATCTACAATAGAAGAAGCCACAGAAATCTTAATAGATATAAGAGCTACTATTTACATAACCTCATTAGCTGATTTCCAAGTCGTTAGAAATAGATTAACCACATCATTAGAGAATTATTTAGAAGGCTTAAATATAGGAGACAATGTAATATATTCCAGAATTTATCAGATAATAATGAACGATGAAGATGTCTATAAGATAGAAGATCTATACATAAAAAGAGAAGATTCATCTACTTGGGGTCAATCTGATATAGGAATATTAGATACCGAAATACCAGATTTGGGAACAAAATCTTTCCAAAGAGGATAAGTAAATGAGAACCAGAGAACTAATAAAACTATTACCAACTCAATTCAAAAGAATTCCAGAAAATCCACTATACAGCGGACATTACATACCTCACTTATGCTATTGGAATAAAGACGAAGGGTTTGTGAAAGTACAAGAACTAGAGTATAACAATGAAACATTAGCTTGCCCGATCATAGCAGTTGTAAACTCAAAAATAGGCGGACAAGATTTAAAGTTAACAATTACGGCAAAAACATCTGTATATGATAAAACGACAGAAAAAACACAAGATGGTTATACCTTAAAAAGAAAAATATATAAAGATAGTGGAGAAACAATACAAGCCACCTTAACAATACCTAGATTCACAAGACAATATGCCACTTTTTTAATCACTGGTCTGGGAAAAAACGTATGGGCTATATCATCAATCACCGCAGATCCAGAAGATTCTCCAGGAAGTGTTGATTTTTATGCATTAGCTTCAAACGGCTCAAAGCTAATTTATTGGCTCGGAATTCATAACCTCGTAGAAGAGTTAAAACAAATATTAAGACCTTGGATAGCTCCTACTATATGTGTTAGGTGCGGTGGAACTGGTAAAGAGCCAGACTCTCCTACAGAATTCTGTAAAGATTGTAATGGATATAAATATGCTGGATACTCAGCAGTTAAATCAGTACAAAGAAAAATAGGATTCGATTTAAACTTATCTAGAGAATTATTGGATTGGGATAATCTAACAGACGATGATCATAAGATCATAAAAAAGTTCATAAATAAATGCTGGACCCAAAAATGGTGGGTTACTCCAACAAAAAAAGAAATTAAAAGATTTTTTGCCCATTTTTATCAAGTTAGTGAAGATGATATAATAATAGAAGAAAGATTTAATTTACAAGAACCTCTTTGGAGGTTATTATTACCGCAAAACTTCGGTTCTTCGAGCCCATTTAAAGGTAGTTCACTTTTTCTTAGTAAAAACGATATCGAATTAATAAAATACATAGGAGAAAGCTTGACTCCAATTGGTGTTTCGCTATTCGTAGGATTCTATAATCCATTAAGAGATTTTGGCAATTTTAGAGATATATCCGACGAGATTAATTTCAAACCCTTGTTTTTTAGAACTTCCATGATTTCTAATTACGCACAGTTCGGATTTGAAAGATGGGATTATTCTAACGGCTGGACTAAAGCAACTGACGATTTCGAAAGAGAAGATCTATTGTGGGAAAGCTCTGGTTCTGTTGAAATATATAACGCAAACGATATGAATAGACATATGGCTAGACTTAGCGGAGATTGTTATATGGAAACCGGAATTTCAATGAATGACGGAACAATCGACGTTTGGGTTCACCCAATATCCAGCGAAATTAGAATAGGAATAAGAAATAATAGTGATTGGTTGTTTTACGTTGAATACGATTCAAACGGGTTTTATGATAACAACGGATTCTTAATAACAATGGCAAAACAAGACAACGATTATCATCTGAGCATAGATTTTGATAATACTTCACAAACATATGATGTTTTAATACAACAACAAATAAGTGGAACCGGAATAGCCTATCTAAATTCTGGCAATTCTTCGAAACTAAGAATAGAAAGTGTTGGAAGCGGTATTGGATTCGTTGATGCGGTGGGAATAGCCAGCGGTGATTACAGCAAGTTAGAAAATTATAGTAGAATAGGGAGAATAGGTTATGGAATTAATAACGATTTCTATGTTGGGAGCGGAGATAATAAAACAGATATAATAACTTTTCTTAGAAGAGATAGATTTTGGAATCTTAATGATTATTAATAAAAAAAGTGTTAGAAAATGAATTTAAAAGGAAAAGTAAAAATATATGAAAGAGATGAAGAGGGAAATTATACAAGATTAATAAGAGAATCACACAATCTATGGGTTGATGACGGTAAAGAGCTGGTTCTCGATTTCTTATGGGGACTTAAGAGCTGGTGGAATCCTAAAACCCAATACACTGGTGGAGACTCTGGATGGAATACGACAAGATACGTTGGATTCGGCGATTGCATGTTTTCGAACAAGAGCTTCGAAAGAGCTTCTGGTATAAAGGGAATAGAAAACGGTGAAGAATATAATTATAAGGTAGAAGATACTTATCTCGTTTCTCCAGAAGATAGTTTTCTATCGTCAGAAGTAGGAAATAGAAATACAGCTACGATAACTAGAAGAGATCAAGTGGTAGAGATTGAAACAATAATAGGCGTACCTAACAACGTTCCAGCTAGTACAGAAATAAGAGAATTTGGTTTGTTCTTAGGTTCTACTGGACCCAGCAAGGATCCAAGCTTAGACGAATCTAGTAAACCCTATGCTATGATTTGTAGATCTGCACTATTTGGAACTGGGTATTATAACGAATCTGGTCCTTGTGAAGCAGATGATAGTGGTGCTAAACTATGCTATTACGATGATCCGTACGTCGTAACTGAAGATGTGCAATTAGTATGGGAATTTGGTGAATTATAAAATGCCTTTACCAACTAAGAAAACGAGCAAAGATTTTAAGGATTGCGTTTCAAAAGCAATATCAATCGAAAAATCAGCTCATCCGAATATGGATAGAAAGCAGTTAGTTGCCATAGCGTTATCACACTGTAGGAAGGTGTATGGAATGGAAAATGAAATAAACGAACTAAAACAAAAAATAGAAAAAGAATTAGAAGAATTAAAAATACAATCGGAAGAATTGGCCGTAGCTAAAAAATGGATACAGAAAGCCGTTTCTCCGAAAACCGAAGGAGATTTTGAAGCTTGGTGTAAGAGACAAGGCTTCAAGGGAGTTTGTCAGGAATGCATCAACAAAGCAGCCAAAGTAGGCGGTAGAGCAGCTAAGATGGCGTTGTTCGCCGTTAACGTATCAAAGGGGAAGTATACTTATCCGAAAAAGAAAAAATAATTTAATATGTGATTTTTATGGGTTCAAGCTTATACGAGAGAGATTTTGGGGCATTCAGCGGGTTAAAAAGGGAAAATAGAATAGACTTCTTATTATTCCAGAACGTTGATAACGCCGGAGATGGCTATCCTGGACTCCAGAAGGCGATTAGGAACTGGGTTAAACACTATCTAAAAGACGGCTTGATGGAAGATCAAATAGATATGAATTCAAATGATATAGTGAACATCAATGATATTGAGGCTTCTAACATCTCCATCACTGGTAATATTACTATATCTGGAACAGTGGATGGTGTCGATGTATCAGATCTTAAAACCGATGTGGATGGGTTCCCAGACGAACTTAAGAATTTAACGACGGCAGAAATCCAGCAGTTAGAAAATATCGATTCTACTACTATATCAGCTACACAATGGGGTTATTTGGGGTCTCTAAACCAAGATTTAGCAACTACTGATTCTCCAACATTCAATAATTTAACAATAAGTAGTAATATTACTGTGTCTGGAACGGTAGACGGTGTCGACGTTTCTGCATTAAAAACTGATGTGGATGGTTTCCCAGATGAACTAAAAAATTTAGTAGCTATAGAAATCCAACAATTAGAGAATATAGGATCAACAACGATTTCTGCTGCTCAATGGGGATATCTAGGATCTATGAACCAATCCTTAGCGACGAGCGATTCCCCAACTTTCAACAATTTAACGATAAATAACAATATTACTGTGTCAGGAACTGTAGATGGGGTAGATGTTTCAGATTTAAAAAGTGATGTGGATGGATTTCCTAACGAGTTGAAGAATCTAACCACAGCTGAGATCCAACAAGTAGAAAATATCGGATCTTCTACTATCTCTGCAGCACAGTGGGGTTACTTAGGATCGATGACAGCACAACCTTTAGAAAATCTAGTAGAAGATACCACACCACAGTTAGGGGGAAATTTGGATCTTAACTCAAAGGGATTTGTCGCCACCTTCACAGCAGAAGATAGTGTAAACACTGGAGATCTATGTTTTCTTAATTCCAGTGGAAAGATGCAAAAAACAGATGCAGATGCTGAATCTACTGCAAATACATTGTTAGCAATGGCGGCTGAAAGCATAACAGCAGAAAACTCTGGTAAGTTTTTATTAAGAGGATATATTAGTAAATCTGGATTATCGATGGGATCAATATATTATGTTTCTACATCTTTGGGAGCGATTACAACAAGCAAACCATCTGGTTCTGGTGATATAGTGAGAATAGTTGGATATGCATTATCTTCGAGTGTATTGTTTTTCGATCCAGATAAATCATACATAAAGGTTCTTTAAACATGAGTTTTGTAATAGATGAAGCAATTAAAACTGATGTGGAAAACATATCAGAAATAAACGGCGTTAGCAAAACACTAATTGATACTTTTAACGGCGTCACACTTCAGGAGGGTTGGATTTGGAGAGATGTGGCAGAAGGATGGGATTATACATTATCCATTAGTTCTAATTGGATCACATTAGATCTTAGTAATATAATCCCAAACGGAACTGTTGGAGTAATGATAAGATTGTGGAATGATAGTACAGACATATCAGTTGGAGTGAGAAAAGATGCTACAGATACTTGTAGTCTCAATGATGGTAATAAAAATGCTGACAATTATGTGGTCGGAATGATAGCTTGTACGACGTCAAGAACCATTCAATATAACATAGATCCCATTACTGGAGCGACGGAAGCATATTTATCAATCCTAGCATATAAAATCGGGTGAGAAAATGACAAAACAATGGGTTTTAAGACAATCACAAACAACAGATTGGAATCAAACCACTCTACCAAATCAAGACGGCTATTGGCATGATTTAGATATAAGCAGTATAGTACCAGTAGGAACAAAAATCGTTCTTCTTAGAATTGGTATAGGGAGGGAAACTGGCAGACAAATGTGGGTTAGAAAAGATGATGGAAGCATGATTGCGGGATTTGTACATAATCCAGGAGCTTCATTTGTTTGTTGGAATAGAGCACAAGTTTTTTGTGGTGTGACGGAAAATAGAACAATACAATATAAAGTAAGTGGTAGTGGAGCAAAGGGATTGGACTTAACAGTTGCAGGTTGGTATTGTGAAACTTCTGGTGATAGATCATTCGTTTTTAGAACGGGGACAGATCCAGGTTATAATGGCGATCAAAAACTTTCATCACTGGACGGAAATTGGCATAGTATCGATTTTAGTTCTGTGGTTCCATCTGGAGCATATGGAATCTATCTAAGAATGGGAAGTTTTGCAGGTATAGGTGGTCAAGCAACTCTTAAAGTGAGAGGAGACGCTTCATATAATTTTGAACAATATTGTGCTCCATATAGTTTTGCCTATAAATGTACCATAGCTTTTGTAAAATGTCACTCTACTCTCAGAACCATTGAAGCTTGCATAGTTGGTGATACTACTAATATACCAGATCCAAGATTCACTGTTTTGGGGTGGTACATATAAAATGAACGAACTAACAAGAGAAGAGAAAAAAATAAATTTGGAAAATTTTTATTCTGAAGCAAATCTGGATAAAAATAAGATACTAGAAGCAAACAAGTATTTAGATCAAAAAACAAATGAACTAAAAAACGATTCATATTCTTGTATATGCTGTTTTTGCGGAAATTCAACAAGTAAATTATGCGATCACTCCTGTTGTAAAATAGGAATAAAATGTGAAAATTTCATATTATTAGAAGAAAAAACTAAAAAATTAAAAATAGAAAAAATTAAAACATAAGAGAGGAGAGACAAAATAAGCGTAAAAGAATCTATGATAAAATTCATAGAAAATAACATAAGAACGAACCTCAAAAAAATAATGATAGGATTCGGAACATTCCTATCAACAGTGATTACAGCGGTGATAAGCTACTTCATGAGCAAAACACTATCACTACCAGACCCAGAACTCGCAGTATTAATAATAACAATACTAATGGGAGTAGAAGGTCTGTCATCTCTATTAATACTGAGCATATTCGGAAAAGCAAAAAACGGCAACGGGTATAATGTTCCGGAAACAAAAACAATTGTAGAATTAATAAAAAAGGATGAAGAAGTAAGAGAATATATGCGGGAAAAACTCTTAAGATACTTCAACGAAGAAAGCAAGATATTAAACAACATTAAAAAAGATGGAGAATAACTTCAACGATATAATGAAGTAAAAATTTCACTCCATTCTTTTAATTTTTTACTTTCTGGAAAATAAGAAGAGTAGTTATGCACCGAACCCTTCGTTTTGGTCTGCCAAGCCGGATCTAAAGCAAGCACCTTTATTTTCTCCTCAAAATCTATCCCGTATTTTCCTATGGATTCTAAAAAAATGTTATCTGGTGTTATTGGTCTTCTCATATCCCATCTCTTAAAAGTTTTTTCTACAGTATTAATTGTTTTGTATATCATCATTCTCCAATCCTTCTCTAGCTTTTCTAGTGAAAATTTTTTTTTGGCTTCTTTTCTAGCATTCTCACCTAAATATCTCCGTAGTTCTTCATCTCTTATCAATTCTCTGATATAATCTGCGAACTCATCAATATTATTTGCTATTAGCCCGCTCTTCTTATTTATTATCATATGTTTTTCCATATCATTGTTCAGAGTGATTATTGGAACTCCAGAAGCCATAGCCATTTGGAGAATTAAATCACAAGTACCGTAGTGATAAGGTGCTAGAGGATAAACGAATATATCGGTTTGTTGTAAGTAGAATTTAAGGAACTCAAAATGAACTCTTCCAGTGAATATCATCTTTCCAGATAAACCCATATTCTTTGCTTGTTTTTTGATCTCCTCTTGGTTGTCTCCTCCTACTACTCTTATTTCTTTTACTTCATCATATATTTCTTTGATGATATTTAAGAATTTTGGATGGAGTTTAGCATAATCTACAGTACCTATATAGGTTAATATTATTCCATTACGATTTATTTTTTCAAGCTCTAAAAATTCGTCAATTCCAGCCGTTGACCAAATATCTGATAGATGATTCTTCTTATGTAGTTTTACCACTTCTTCTACATTATAACTTAGAGGAGTAGTAAAAACGAAGTAATCTGGATATAGTAAAATTTTTCTGGGATAAATGTTAGGGGGGATTGATCCAGAGTTATGTGCCCACATTATCAACCTACAACGAGGTAGTTCATTTCTTATTAAAAAATCGTACAATAATGGATGATTCCAAACATGCATTATTATAACGTCAAAGTTTTTTATCATCGTTAGTATTTGTCTATGTGTTTTATTTAAGTGTACTGGAACGTTGTATTTTGATGATCTATCGTAGACATCATCTAAAGCATATCCTAGTATTACTATTTCTTGATGGAAAGCTTTATTAACACTTAAATAACCGAATATTGTATCTCCAACACCGCCTCCACAATGAGGAGTTATGTGTAAAACCTTATACATATAATATCCTCCCCCTAAATCCTATTTCATCTGCTCTTTTCTTTAACTTTTCGAAATGAGCAAAAGCTGTTATCAACAAGTAAGAATCATCCTCTGCTTCTCTTAATATTTCACTACTATGTATTTTAAACCCATCTATCGTATGTCTTTCTTGTTTTGACTTCGTATCATCTATTAAGGCTTTTATGTTGCACTCATTCAATCCTTTTTTCCATAAATATAGAAACTCTCTTCCTATTCCCCAAACATAAATTGGTCTGTTTAATTTCTTTAAGAAGTTATTAATTTGTTCTCCTCTATTTAACGAGAGTATGCTCTGCGTTAATATATAATTCTTAGTTTTAAGCCTCAATTCTTTATATTTACAATCGGTATTTAGAAAGAAAATTGCGTTGATATTAGGTAATATCATTTTTTCACTAACCATCGGCGTTTCATACTTGCTGAATCTCATCATTATGAACCCCTCATTTTCGAGCAGCATTTTTAAATGCTCAAAATCAAAATGCTGAACATGCTCTCGTAATAAGAACCAATAATATTCGAAAAACTCTGTTTCGCAATATCTCGATGCATCTGGAACACCAACACAAACTAAACCCCCATTCTTAAGAACTCTTTTTACTTCATGTATTCCTTTTTTTAGGTTAACGATATGTTCTAATACTTGATCCATTATGATTACATCGAATGTTTCATCGTCGAAAGGAATTGAATATATATTTCCTTCTATTATCTTTTCATCTCCGATTTCATCGACGTAATCTTTTATGATTTCGATCCCAAAAACATTTTCGAATCCCTTTTCTCTTAGGAATTTTATGAATCCGCCATTAGCACATCCTATGTCTAATATTTTATGATCTTCTCTAATGTAATTTTTAATTAGATCATAAAATTGCTCGTATCTTAGATTACTGTTCTTATTATTACTTCCTGGTCTATCTCCTTCATCATCTTTTAAATCCAAGTTGAACTTCCCGTATTCCTCGTTGTAGTATTTCATGAGATCTTCTTCGTTTTCTATTTGGTTAAATATGTGACCACAATTAATGCAGTTTAGTATCTTGATATCCTCATATAGTGTAGAGCCGTCAAAACTTTTCGTTTTTAAATACATTAACTCTTCTAATCTTTCTGAATTACATATCGGACAGTTCATATATCTCTTTACACCTTTTTATTATTTCTTCTGATTTGTCATCCAAATCGACCGGCATCCCATGCGAAAGCTGGCTGCATTTGGAACAAATTGGATGAGTTTTTCTTTGTTTAAATAAAAACATTTTCCTATAAGAATTCATATTTTTTCCATTCCATATTTCTTTAAGTTTTTCTTCATATACATCTCCTATTAGCATTTTTCTAGCCCAATCTAAGAAGCAAACGCTTACTGTACCGTTTGAATTTACGGACATTGAATAGAAAACATACGGGCAAATCATTACCTCTTTTATTGGCTGGCCGTATATTCCAACTTCTTCGTTTTGTTTTACTTCTGAATCGAAATCGTACCAGCAGTTCATCACATGTTCTATGAATATTCCATCCGTTATATCGCCGAAAATTTCGAAGAACTTGGTTTTATCCTCCTCTGACAACAGATCTCCGTTGATTTTAATTATCATTTCGCAATCTTTTCTATGATCATAGAAGTGCTCTATGTTTTTTACGAATTTATCAAAATTTATTTTATAACCGCTGAAATCACGGTATTGCTGTTCGTTCACACCTTCTATGGAGATGTTAATTCTGTCTAGTCCAGCTTCTATTATTTTAAGATTCAGATCTGGGTTTAGCATTGAGGCGTTCGTCGTAGTATCTACTTTTTCACAGCACCCGCTGTTTTTGGCGTATTTTACCATTTTCGGGAAGCTAGGATTTAACAAAGGTTCACCATCTTTATATAATCTTAGAACCTTTATTGGCTTATCGAACTCCTTAATTTGATTTATTATTTTCTCATAAAGATCTAACTTCATGATTGTTGGAGTTCTTCCATATTTTTTCAGTAATTTTAAGTTTCCAGAGGGACAAAACTTACATCTAAAATTACAAGCATCACTTGGATCTACGAATATAACCCAAGGAGTGGATAAAGGTATGTTTTCTGCTAACGGTTCTCTATTTTCTAATTGTATTCTTGGTTTTATTTTTGCCTTCATCATGTTCACCAATAACTATTTTTAACTTTACTAACATCTTTATTTTTTATCAAATCATTGACTAAAGCATACGACAATGTTTTATTTTCTTTAGGAGTTTTTATTACGGTTTTTCTCCATCTCGTTCTAATTCTAATGTGCTCTTTATGGATCATTCCTATGTAGCACTCCTCATATTTTAGATTCCAAAATCTGAGCAATATTTCCGTTCCATATATCCCAACATATGGATAGGTTATTCTCTCATCGAATCCTCTCACTTCTAGCCAATATGGTTTGTATACTAACCATGAACCGTTTTTAATCCTATTTCCGTATTTTCCCCTTAAGATTAGTATTTTTGTTTTTATATGTTTTATGTTTTTCTTTAGCCAATTTTTACAAAATTTATCTAATCTCTTAGGATACTTATAATGTATGTTAAGATCAACCAAAAAGTTTTCTCTCATGTTAAAAATGATTGCGTTTTCAATTTTTGACTCGTAAAAAGCTATTCCTCTTGTTTTAGGGACTGTTATCACCTTAAATCCGAATTCTTCTGCTAGTTCTTTAGTTCCATCATCTGATGAATAGTCTCCTACGGTTACATTTAAATGTGAAACTGATTCGAATGATTCTTTTATCCATTTTAAACCACAATATTTTATTGGATTCCATAAATAATAATAATATCCTATAGTTTGTTCTAACCCATATTTTTTGATTAACTCATCTTTAGAGATGATTTTTCCATCCCCTAATTTTATGATGGTAAATCCAAAAATCCTTTATTACGAATAACCTTCCTCCTAAAGGTAATATTCTATTCCTAAAAGCAACCTCTCCGCCTTTCCACTTATGCTCTAATGAAAACATGTTTCCATCTTCCATTTTGAATTTTTCATAAAATGTTCTCGTAAAAGCAAATAAGAAACCGTTCAATTCCATTTTATCTGTTATTTCCACCATTCCTTTACCCTTCTTCTCGGCTTTCTGTAGATAATTCACTTTCAGAACGCCGTTCGTCAAACACCCATAAACACCAACATCATTGTGTTCATGATTTTTTATTATCTCTAAGAAAACATTCACATCTTCATTGAAGATTAAATCGTCGTTTGCGATCACTATTATATCGCAATCGTCATTTACAGCCATTTTTACGCCTTCATTTAGAGGTATGGCGAGTCCATCTTGTTCTTTTATCTTAACGTATTGAGTGTTCCCAAAGTCTGGATAATCACATTCAAAATCCGAACCGTTGTCAAAAATATAAAGTTTATATTCTTTTTTACAAGATTCGTTTAGGCTGACGATCATTTGGTTTAAAAGTGAAAAATCTTTTCTACTACATTTCTTACAAGCGTGGGTTACTACTACGAAGCCTATCATGACCCATTCTCTTAGCTATCTTTCTGAAATTGAATAATCTATATTTAAAATTGTTCTTCCAAGCAACATAATTAAACGAAACTTGATCTCTAACGCATCCGTTTTTCAACTCATTCCACCATTCGTTTTCAATTTTGATCATTTTTGGTGTGATTCTTCTTATCAACACGGTTGTTTCCACTAAACCGTTGTTCTTAGGATAATTCTCATTTTCGTATTTTTTTACTTGTTCTCTTATCCGTTGTGGATCTCCTTTTCTGATTTCAATACATCTTTTTGCTTCTTCATATATGCAGTTTCTTTTTGGATGTTTACTAACAACGAGATCTTCTTTAAAATTGAGATAAGGCGTTGGATCTTTGAGTAAAACGCAAGAACCGTCGATCCAGATGCTCATCTCCGTATCCGTATAAAGATGTGAAAGAATCTTTACTTTTCTTGCTTGCCTTCTACTATCTGGTTCATCTACCTTTGTTTTTATTATTTTCCACCTATCACTTTTAAAATCTTGATCTGTGTAGCATATATATTTGAATCTTTTGTTGTCAAAAAATAACGGTTCTTTTAAGGAATCATGTACCCCAAATATTGCCGTATATATGGTTATCACTTGATCACCAATAAGAATTCACCACATTTTTGACGTTTGTTTTGAAATCTTTCTTTAAGTTGGTTATCAAAATGTTTACTAGTTTTGATCTTTCCATTTTAATCTCTTTAATGTCGGAATTGTTTAAAATTTTACCAAGCATTTCGAGTTTCACATGGTTGTGGTATTTATGAACCATATTACTCTTATATACTAAAGGTGTTAATCTAAAAACTTGTTTCAACAAAGAGGAGCCGTATTTCTGCGATCCAAAAGCATAGAACGTTCTCTCATCATATCCTCTTGCTAATAACAAATAAGGCTTATAAAACACTATTGAAAAGCCGTATTTCTTCCTTTCTGTACTTCCATCACTAGATTGGAATTTATAACTAATATGAATGTATTTTTTTGTGATGTCTGTTTTTCTTAATAACCTTTTAATATGATTGGTTAATCTTTTTTCGTATTCCACATGAATGTTTACCGGAATTACAAAATTAGATTTAGATTCTATTATGCATTTATTTCTTATTTTACTTTCCGGAAATACACAGTATTTGGTTTTCTCGACTTTTAGTGGTTTAAATCCATATTCTAATGCGATTTTTTCTGTTTTGTCGTTCGTATCACAATGTCCCACCAGTACTTCTGAACCTTGATTTGCCAAAGATTCAAATGATTTTCTTACTCTTTCCTCTCCACAATAATCAACAGCATTATATAAATAATAATAATAAGAAATAGTTGGTTTTTTTCCGTATTTTTTTACCAGATTCTGTTTAATTTTTTTCATTCAAAAGATCCTCAATGTATTTAATTGAATCCTCGTTTAGATAGTTTTTATAATCTCCTATTATAGCTACTCTCCTAAATGCTTTATTATCTCTTTCTCCCCTTTCTCTTCCAGTTTTCGATTTAAAGCTGTTTTTATTTAAAATACTCCTTATTTTTTTGGCGTTTGTTCTTAGGTTTAAGAATAAAGTTATATCTTTGAAGGTTTTCATTGGTGCGTTTATTAGATCTTCATAGTGAACCAACTTATAATTCGTATGAGAGAATCCATCATTATAAGAGAGCCAACTTTCCACCATTGTTTTCGTATAGGAACTGTTTAAAACGAAATAGTTTATGTATTCCTTATCTGTCGCTTTTTGGAGGTTTATACTCTTTCTTATTTTTAAGAATCTTTTTAATCTAGGCGAAGTCGAAACAACTTGATCATATCTTATGTAGAGGATCATTGATATGATCACATCTTTAAGATCTCTAGTTATCGACAGCACATAGTTTTTTTTATCGTTTTGTTTAATCTGACTGCATATTGTTCTCGGATGTGTCCAATGCATTTTTATTACATTGTTCTTAGATTTATTCCTATTGATGAATTCTCTGAATCTCTTTGATCGTATTTTATCTCCTTTTTCCCAAAAGACCCATTTAGTTTCTAATAAATCTGATAATAAATCGCACAACCATGTACTACCAGTTCTCATTTGGGTAGTTACGAACACATTCATACTATTCAGCACCCTTTGTCCTTAAACGGTATCGAAACGGAACAAGAATCACCATCACAGTACTTTAATTCTTCTGGAAGATAATCCATCCCTACATATTTACCGTTTGATTCTTTTTCTACTTCCACATATTTTGTTTTAAAGAAAATCAATCCATCCACTATCATCGATCTGATTACTGCTGCCCTAATGTAGCTTGTCGATGATATTCCTGTTTTCTGTTTATATTCATCTAATTTATCTAAAACTTCTTTTGGAAAACTTATCAATTTTTCTTTCAATTCCATATTTTTTCACCATTACTGCATTGCCATTGCCATTGGCGTATGCGAAAAAAATAATTTTAATAATTGTTAAATTCATACCCCTCGTAGAATACATTTATGAGGCTCGTACACTGTTTCTGTGGCAACTATGTCTGTGTGCACGGATGCCTCTCTGATGATCGTTTAATATATGTTAAACGGAAATGGCGTATTTTGACCCCCATAGGATGGGAGCTTGGGGCTTTAGCTCACCATCCCCATGGCGGCATCGCCGGGATCGGTTTTTTTATCATCCAATATCTGATACTTCAACAAAAGTTCAACTAGGGATCGTAATTCTATTAGACATTTATCTATCGTTTTTTCACATTTAGAGCAATCCTTAGGACATTTCAACATGTTAAAAAGCATATTAAACTGTTTCTTTTCTTCTTTCGTCAATTTTTTATATTTTTCCAACATTTTTTTTCTTTTTTCTTTTTTACTCATAAATATTTTACAGCCTCCTTTAAGTCTGGAAAAGCCAATATTTCTTTTTCTTTATCATCTAATATAACACATGGTAAATAACTACCATATTTCGGGAGATTCTTATGATCTAGAAAATAATCGGTCATTTTATAAGAGCCCGTTCTTATGGTCACTATCCATTTATCGCCAATCCAATAGTATTCTATCGAAGGAACATGTCTATGAGCTGCAAATCCCACATCAAATTTTGCTTTTGTTCTGTATATATCTTTCAACCCATGCGAAGGATTGTCTCTAGACCATCTTTCACATTTGTGTGTTGCGTATATATCGTAATTAACATCCCCCACTTTTACATGTAATAACCCGTTGAACCCGAGCCACGAACCATTACACTTTTTAGCCAAGTATTGAGCGAAATCGAAAGCATCGTTTTCAAACATCCATTTATCATGACAACCCAAGCAAATACCTAATATTTTTTCTTTCAATGTTTTTACCATGTACTCCACTCTTTGCTTTTGTTCTGGAACTGTTATTACTTGTTCGTATACTCCAGAGCCTCTAGAGGATCTATTAAAATTATCTGCGTAATCACCGATCAAAACGACATACACATTCGAATAATTTTTTATCATTTCTAAATCAGAGGCTAATTTTGAATGCTGGGTATGGATGTTGCCTATATGCCAATCTCCCCACGGCATAATTATGCATCTCTCTTCTATCGAAATATATACGTCATCATATCCTATCGTTCTAACACAATACCTATCTGTTTCCTCCATCGTATCCATGAACTCTTCAAGACAGCCATAATCCACCAACTCTAATTTCTTATTAAGAGTCGTATTATTCATGAACTTGGTTTTAATCCCAAGTCGTTCTTTTTCCCTTAAGAAAGTCGGATATGAAACTCCGAGTAGCTCTGCCGCCTGGTAAAAATATCTCGTCTTACTTATTGCTTCCGTTATTTCTTCTCTTGTTAGCGTTTTTTTAGGTCTTCCTTTTTTATTTTCCTCCATAATCACACCAGTTCGATAAAAATATGTAGTAAGTCATATTTTATAAACATTATTATTATATATAAATCATTTAATTATGTATTTAATTCTTTTATTTTTCTCATCATCATAAGTCCATTTTATGATTCTTTTATAGTTTGATATGAACCCGCCACGATAAAGTTTTTTTAGTTCTGATTTTAAGCTACTAACCGAGCAAACGTCTGAAAGAGCATCTCTTAAACCAGAAAACGAAACTTGTTTTTCTTTTCTTATGATATTTTTCAGTATTTCTCCGATTGTTATTATGTTCCCGACATACATGTTCTTATAATCTATTAATACGGCTTCATCCATTATTTTATTTTCTTCTCTATTAGCACCAGTCAAGATATACACCTCTATTTTGTCTCTAATCCTCCCTAATTCGGTTATCCTTATGTTTTGCCGTATTCTTCCAATAGCTTGTTTGATTTCAGACTTCGTCATTAGTTCGGTTAATAGATCCATATCCCAATCAGTAACCTCTTTCATTATTCTTAGTTGTAAAGGGGGTATGTTGGGCTCATGAGTTATTATACAAGTATCACAAGTTTCATAAAACGAATTTCTGGATCTTAGATTATAATAAATAGCGAATTTATAGTTATCTCTACTGTAATTCTCCTTAAGATATTCAGAAAGTAAATGTGCTATTCTTTTATTAGAACATAAGAGAACGTCATTTTTTTTTCTACCACAAATCTTTATTATTAAATCTGATAATTTTTTTCCAACAGCTGATAATTCTCTCTTATCCTTAGAGACATCTACCCAACTTGATGTTGGATATCTACCGTTCGATTTAAGTTGATACAGATTCTTATATTCCATATCTATCTTTATCTCTTCACAGTTGCTGTTTAAAAGCATGTTCCAAGCGTTCACATCAGCCGTAGCATCTAGCCCTATTATTGGTATTGGAATTTTTTGGAAGTATTTTATGTTCGACGTCGTCATGTAAAAACATCCTCTACTCCATCCGTCCCATTTTTTCTTATAGATCATCCATTTTAATTTATCTAATGTTGGTTTGGCTTCGTATACGGTTTTTAAACTATACAATATTGGAAGAGGCGGTGATTCTATTGTTTTATGGAAAATCAAATCCAGCAATACTTTTTCGTATTCGTCATAAAAATAATCAAAATCTAACTTGCTCGTTTTCAACAGTTCCAGCATGTCTTTGTATTTTAACCCTATATTCTTTGTAGTTAGTGAAAAAAATTCTAGGAATCTATTCACAAAATCCTTTTCGTTCGAATCCTTCATGTATGAGATGATGTTTCTCAAATAATCGGCATCTTTTTTAGTGAAGCTTACTTGGTTAAAAAGACATTGAAAAGGGAACTCATCTATTATTATTACATCATAATACTTAAACATCTTTTTATCGTTATACTCTTTTAAGAATAGAAAACTCTGCAAATATGTTGGGATGTGAGAATGAACTCCAGCCCATGATAATGGAAAAGATTCTATCTTTTTCTTAGTTTCATAATAGGGGCAGCCGTTGTCCTTATAAGGGCACCTTGTTTCGCAAAACGGAGTTATGGAAATATTCATTTCGAGTAATTTTCTATATTGTTCGGCGAAGCAAACTCCTTCTTGATTTTTCCCTTTTAAGTGTATGAAAGAGTAATCCCAGTGTTTAGAGTATTCTAAGTTCTCGGTTATGATTTCATGGAAAGGCGAAAGGTATATCCAATTATATCCAGCCTTATCGATCGACTTCATGACTGATACGGTTTTACCAGAACCAGGAAAGGATCTTATTATTAGGTTTTTCACAGTTTTAGTTTCCTCGCATTTTCTTATATGTTCTACGACTTTATTAGATATTATTCTTCTTACATCTTCTATCTTTGTCGTAGACATTATAAGAAACTTTCTCTTAGTTTATTGATTGTTTTTTCGCCTATTCCTTTTACTTTCCTAAAGGTTCCGTTTGCCAGATCCATCACCAATTCATATATGCTTTCATAGTTCTCATGGATCTTAAATGCGGTTTTGAAGCTAATTCCTTTTACGGAGTTTAATATTTTTATGAAGCTTGGTATTGATTCATCCCTACCTTCGTATTTAAGCCTAAGAGCTGGTAGATTCCCGCATTTATAATCGAAAAACTTCAGCATTCTTATTAACATATATATACTGTCAACTTGAATGAACGATATGCCGTATTGAATGCAGACAGATGGTATTGATAATATTTGATTAATCCTATCTTTATAATATGGGTTTGTTAAAAAATCTTCGAATCTTCCTTCGAAAACCAAGGCTACATTTTTGCCAAAAAACCCAGACAATCTCTCCAATTGATCGTATAATTCGTTGTTGAGTAATGAAGAAGCCAAATTATCTCCTTTTTTTCGTTCTATCGCAAAGTTCCATTTACTACCTACTATATCAGCTACTCTATGTTTTGAAAAGGTATCTCCACAACATTCTTCGGGTTCTTCTCCTTCTATGTATATTTTCTTACAAGAATCACAAACCAAGAATCTTAGTTGTCTTTTCTCGTACTTAACATTTAGAGAGTCAAAAGCCTCAAAAACATAATCCTTTTCTCCACTATCTATATAATACATTTCATCTCGCCTCTATTATTGATCTCAATACTGATAATTTAAACAATACATCACTCCAATCTTTAACTCTAAAGGAGTTAAAAGTTCTTTTATAATATCTATTCCAGGGTTGATCATATAACAGTAAATACTTATTCTTATGCCTACCTATGCTGTTTATCATGTAAGGACAATCATCAATAAAGACATCAAAATCTAAATCCGCTTTATTATCCTTTACTATTATTAGATTCATGTATTCTTCTCCTTTTTTTATCCCTTTTTTGTCCAGCATTTTTATTAATTCATGACGTTCATATAGACTCTTCGTAACTATGTAAACATCATATTCGTGGTTCAATAAGTACAAGTAATGAGGTACTTCTTCATTTATTAATTGAAAGTCATACTTTTTTTTCCTAACAGTTTTGTATATCTTATCAAACTTATTTGCTGGTAAGTATGACCACTGATCCACATCTTCTATCTTTATATTCGTTTTATATTTCCTATTATATTCTCTCAATATAATGCTGAAGAAATCCCATATTACACCGTCAAGATCAACCGCTAACTTTACTACCATTTTTTATCACCTCATATATTACATTTCTTAATTTTAAACATTTATCGCAGTCTAAATCGCAATATCCGAGATATTTTATTTTTCTCGGATTGAACTTCCAATCTCCCGCATAAACATATTTTGCCTGTCCTTCTATCGCAGAGTGTATTCCCTCACCCTTCAATAACGAAATCATTATTTTTACACAATCCTCGTATTTTACTCCAACTATGGTTTTTAAATATTTAATCAATTCTACTCTTAACGAGTTTCCTTTATGATCCATCGAAAGTATTTTTTTTATCCCATCGCAGAAATCCTCTATTTCCCAGCCATATTTAATCAAGACATCATTAGCATCTGTCATCTCGTCAAGCTTTATGTTTATCATGAAATTTTTCATCTTTATTTTGCTTTCATCTATTTTATATGAATTAAAATTGAACGTTTCATTACCGTAAACGAATCTCTTATTAAAACGAGGGGTAGAAGCCAGCTTCTTTATTTTCTCATACTCTAAGAATAATTCTTCTTGTTTTAATGGTATGCAGAAACACTTCCTATGTTCCTTAAAATTGAAGCTATTAGTAACCCTCATCATTCTAGAAGTATCCCCTATTGTCGAGGGATCTATTTCGACATCTAATTCATTAGATAAGCTAAGTTCAAAATCCCTTAGTTTTAACGGATCTCCCTTAGCCGAAAATATGAAATAAAACCCACCGCCACTAAACCTATATTCTCTCATTAAATCTAATTTTTCCGCCCATTCTTCCAATTTTCTAATGTCCTCTAACGGTTTCTCATCATAATACTCATATTTCTTATCCCCTAGTATCGATGTCTTATAAGAATCCAAATCTAGAACGACTTTATTTATTATTGCAGAACCATAATCTATTCCTTCATATTTGATTCCGGTTAAATGGTTAATCTTTGTTTCCAAGTTCCTAAACCAATATATGCTGTGATAAACGTTTGAATAATTCTTATATTTGTTTATATCCTTAATTGCCTCAATCTCATCAGAGAATACTCTTCTAAACGGCATCCTAATTGATACTCCAGTCTCAACATACATTTTTCCAACATGATGATTAGTATTTCCTTTCTACCATCTCTTTACACCTATCATAATGGAAGCAGTTCTTAAACTTACATCCCTTCTCGTCAAAAATTTCAGAAGGATGCCTAATAAAATTTTTGTTGTATACCATGCTTCTATATTCGTTTATGGCTAAGAGAACGCTTTTATAACTCGCATAATTGAACTCTTTAGTCGGTCTAAACCCCCTTTCACCGCTTAAATAATAGAATCCGAGCAATATATCACCTTTCTTAACGAATTTCCCAATCTTATAAGGTTTGTATTTATCCTTAAGATTTGTCAAATATTGCTTTTTTTTCTTATATTCGTTTTTTCCTACCGTCCAATATTTAGGATCGTTTATGAACTCCAGCACTTCGTCTGACAATTTCCATCCAACAGCTAATAAATATAACAAGCCATAAAAATGGATTTCCCTCATTAGATCTGCTCTAAGCCGCCAACCAAACGGATCTCCAATACTCCTATAATTTTTAATTTGTAAAGGAGTATTCCCGGTTTTATAATCATATATTGCTACTTTTTTAGTACCGTCCAACATTACTTCTATATTTACCCTATCTATTGTTCCAAAAAGTTTACCTCTATTATATTCTATTCTCCTCTCTATTAAAAACGGCTTAAAACAATCAAATATCTCATTCTTACTCGTAAGAAACGAGTTTAATTGAACCCATCTTTCCGTTTCGATTGTCGCAAAATTGGATATTATGTTTTTATACTTTCCCCAATTCCTTTGAGTGGGCTTGACAAACCGCATGCAGGCTTCATATATAAACCTTCTAAACGGATGCTGGCTTATCGGGGTTCTTTGTGATAAAAATTCATCTCTAAAAACGTGTTCTGGTTTTAAATGCCTAAAAAAATTGGCGAAAACCATGTGTAGGTTTGTTCCTTCAATTGATTTTCTTCTATCGTATTCTGGTTTTTCTCCTTTTATATATCTTAAATAAAACTCATATTTGCAGAAATCTATTGATTTAAGCTTGCTTTTTGAAACCCATGGGAATGGTTTATCTACATACTCCATTTTTCAACCACCGATTCTTACTTCTATTGTTGATCCAAAATTAATCCATAAGAGATATGTGATAAACATTCCGATTAATATGCCGTTAAAAAACCCAAATAAATATATCAAAAATTCTTTTTTGTCTATATTAATAGTAATCCTCCTCTTTTTTTCTCTTTTTCAGATTTTGAACTAATACTTTTCTTCTTATTCATGGTTTCTATTTTGATCAAGTTCACATCATCTCTTTCAATGAGAATATCAGTAGCACATGAATCGCATAAAAAAACTTCGCTTATTTTTATGTTTCTTTTTATAACAGCGTATTTTTTAACATTTTTTATGGCTTTACATACTTCGCATTCGTGAATTTTCAATTTGCTAGGATCGAACTTTGGATAATCTCTAATTCCCTTCTCGTTTAAATACATAATACACGTCCCACTTTTTCTTTATTAGGATTCATTATTCTCCCTACTTCGTCTATCTTATAGTTCATTACCACCTTCGTTCTAACGAACTTTCTACTATTAAGAAAACCGCAAACCTTTCTTTCTATTCTTCTAACTACTGTATTTTTCATTCCGTCGAAAAACGGATTATTATTATCGCATGTTATCATCCACATGGTACCTCCTTCCGTTTGTTTTTCTAATAATTCTCTCATTTTCTTGTATTCTTCTTCTCCGAAATACTCACCCGTTCTATGATCCCTATCATATTGATGCTTGTTGTAATAAGGCGGATCTAAGAAAATAAAAGCATCATCTCTTGGTCTTATTTCTTTTATGAAATCGGCGAAATCGTAATCATAAAAAATTACATCTTTAATTCTCTCATAGAATTTTTTAAATTTTCTAGCTGCTGTTCTAATACTTAAACTTGCGTTTTTCATCTTTGAAACATCGTGAGATAACGGGTTCCTATAAGTATTAGGGAGTGAATTAAACCCAAACCTAATCAAATATAAAAACATGTACGCTTTATCAACGATGCTCAGATCATCTTCATTGATTTTTTCCATGAATGTTCTATAAGCTAACGACGATTCTAATGTAAACAAGCACCTCTTCTTTAATTCTTCCATTTTCTCCTCATCTTGTAGGCATAACCAAAAACTAATCAGTTTTGAATCCAAATCATTCACAAACTCTTGTTCTGCTTTCGGTTTATTAAGTAAGACAGTACCGCTTCCAAAAAATGGTTCATAATAGTATTTATGAACTGGCATCATCGGTAATAACCACTTTAATTCGTAAAATTTACCCCCCATCCAAGGATAGGGTCCATACATTGGAATTTATCATTCACCTCTCATATTAGTGTAGTTTTTCCCATTTTTTCTTTTTTATCATAAATTGATCTTGCCAAATGATAAGCTAGCAATGGTGGAACCGCATTTCCTACCATTTTATATTGGTTTGTTTTAGATCCGAAGAATATGAAGTCATCTTCAAAGGATTGGATTCTAGCTGCTTCTCTTACCGTTATTTTTCGATATACCTTGTTATTATAAATTTTTGGATTTGATGACGATGTTATTACTTGATTTGGTTCTGTCAATCTATTGAAGGGTTTATTACCTTTATTATTGAAACTTCTAGAATTCAAAACCTTATACTCTTCTATTTCTATTCTACTCCTTGGATGTAGATATCCATCCTTATATAATCCAGCAATTATAGTTTTCGATGGTTCTGATAGAATAAGAGGTTTGTGTATTCCCATTATTTTTTTATTAATCTGATCAGATATTGATCTCCATCTAGGAATCTCATGATTCTCAACGTTTTTGCTGTTATCGAACATTATATCGCCGATTGCTTCATACACGCTCACATATTCCTCTTTTTTTAGAATTTTCGGTGGAGGGCAGAAATCTCCGGTGAATACTCTCTTCCTTTTCTGCGGAACTCCATAATCAGCCGCATTTAGTATGCTAACCACTGGATAATTTCCAAAAACTAAATGCTTTAATACTCCTTCAACATTTTCCATTATCCATTTTTTGGGGTTTATCACACTAATCCATTTTCTAAATTCCTTTACCAACCCCATCCCTTTCTCTGGATCTGGATTGCTTTTGGCATAACTGAACTCTATACAAGGAGGACTTCCTATTACTATATCAACATCCTTAAAATCGTTCGGATCTAATTCTCTAACGTCAGCTAATATGAACTCAGAATTTGGATGATTATATTCATACGTTTTCTTTACTGCTTTATCATTGTCTATTCCGTACTTAACCTCGAATCCAGCTTTTAAGAAGCCGGTACTAAACCCCCCACACCCGCAAAATAAATCCAACACTTTCCTAATATTCATAACCTCCTTCATCGAAGCAAGACATGCAAATTGGAACATCTTCGTCATTAAACATTTGACAATGAACACATATGACTATTCCGCAGATTTGACATTCGTTTGTTTCGTCAACCCCAACATAAGAACCACAAAACTCGCATTTAACAACACTGCTTCTATTATTCATTTTACTCGCCACACTCACTATATATCAATAATTGTTGATTTGAACTCTTCTTTTTTCAAAAACTCGGTTCTGTATTTCTCTATTCTTTTTTTCGCTACTTCTACCCATTTCTCATCTAAATCTATCCCTATAAAATTTCTATTTAGTTTAACGGCAGAAGCTCCAACACTTCCAGAGCCCATAAAAGGATCCAAAACCGTATCTCCGATGTTAGATGAGGTTTTAACAAACAAATCAGTTATTTTCATCGGTTTCTCATTTAAATGTTCTGTCTCTTTATAATTACATCTACAAGGAGTGATCATGTAGTTTACCATCTCTTTCTGGGATAAAAAGTTTGGTATTCTACATTCCCCCTTACTACCAACCCATACTGTTTCTATTGAGCTTCTCCAGTTATACTTCCTAAATGAAGTAGCGGGGTTTAACTTAACCCATGTGAACAAAGTTCTCATCATTACATCAGCATCATTTGTTATGAATTCCAACATCCAGAGTTTTTTATAATCGAAGAAAACATAAAACCATCCATTCTCTTTTAAAATTCTACAGCATTCGGAAACCCATTTATTCGTAAAATCGAAGTAATCATTTTCTGTTTTGAAGAAATCCCATTCGCCGAAATTCATCATTATATCTGAAGAACCTTTTATTTGAATATTACCTCTTTTGGATATGTTGTACGGTGGATCTGTTATTATTAGATCAACCGATTCATCATCCATTTTTTCTAATATTTCAAGTGAATTTCCATTAATTAATTTAACATTCATATTGCCAACAATCCCTTAATATTTGTTCCTTCTATTATATCATAATAATTCGTATTAAATAATGATAATAAGTGTTTTGTTTTCGTAAAACACTCTGTTTTCCTTATTCTTTTCCAATTTAAATCGAAACCCATTTTTTTTAAATACTCCTCATCCTCCTCGTCAAAAGACATGACAAAATCTCCATTACACCTTATGACCTTATTATTCATCATTTGAGGATAACGAGAAAATACTCCTAAGAATGGATTACTACCCGGTTCATAATATTTCCCTAAATACTTGAATGTATTCCTCGCCGCAACAGCAGATTGATTATTAGTATAATATTCACTCAACTTCTTATTAATTGCTCCTCTTTTACACACATCTATCCATTTTCTCTGCTCTAAATTTTTATCGAATTCTTTTATGTATTTTTTGATATCTTCCAACTCATTTTCGGATTCGAAAATGATCTTAACTATATTTTCTTGCAGTTCTGATGCTATTTTTGAAGTTGCTCTTTTCTTAAGATCCATACCTTTTATTTCCATCTCTGGTTTATCTAATTTAACCCCATTAACGTACACATTTCTTTTTATGTAGTGCTTCATGGTGTCCATATAGAGCTTATCACTAATGGTTTCCAAGTCTATAAAGATGCTATGATCTTGAATGTTATAAACCTCATCCAAATATTTATCAAGATTTTCATTAAGAAACTCCACATATTCGTTCGCCTCTTTTATCTGATCATCCAAATCTTTAGATTTTAAATCTATGAAAAGCGAATCAGTGTCTCCGTATATTACATCTACATTTTTTTCTTCCGTTATGATCTTGATGCAAAACATTAGTAAATCCCTACAAGTTAAAGTGCATGAATTAAAACATAATTCAGAATAAGTTCTATCTATTTGGAGCCCTAAAACACCAAAGGCTGCATTTAAGAAGTTTTTCAAGTTATATTGTTCTGAATACAGCATTTTATATTCATTGGTTTCGGTAGTTTTATGTTTTTCAAAATATTCTTTTAGTTTTTCTTGTGCTTTTACCCTATTATTTATCCACAAATCAAAAAGATCGGAGTTTATTGATTTTACATCTTTCCTAAAGAATGCTATCGGAGTTTCTATTAAACTTTTCCTATCATATTTATTTCCGTTAATATCATAGACGAATTCATCATCATAATGATCTAGATCTATTGCCGTTTCTATTCCAGCATTAGTCGATTTTATGACATTAGGGTAGAACTTTGAAAAATCTATTACAGCTACTCCTTCGTATATTTTCCTACAGCTAGGCTGCGGTACAAATCCTCCTATTTTACCTATCGAAGTTAGATCCGTTATTTTTTTCTTAGAACCCCTAAGTATCAACTTTTCCCTTATATCATCCAATGTTATTGTAAACTTATCCCCTATCTGTGTTTTACCATTTTTTTCTCTCTTATTCTTTTTCTGATATTTACTATCAAAACTATAAGAATCTTGATAAAAGGTCAATTTAAAATGATCGTGTAGTTTAGAAGCCACAAGCCCATCTTCTGGCGGTGAGATCGAAACTTCTGATCTACCTACTTGTTTCCCTATTACGTCGAACTTCATGTCTAGATCATAACAAATTTTTACATCTATCAAATTATAATCTAATAAAAATTCAATCCCTTTATTTTTTACCCTTTTAACATTATTAACTATTTCAAATTCATCCTCGTCAGAAACATCTTTCTGTTTCCAATATTCCCATACTTTTAGCTTTTCTTTGTCTAATTTACCGTAATCTAAGAAATAGGAAGCCCAATCAGATAGTTTATGACCCCTAAAATCATAATACTCATAAGAGAGCCTTAAAGTTTTCTCCGAAAAAACGAAATCTATTTGACAAACACCTTTAATGTAAACCTCTTTCTTTTTCTCCCCTTTATTTTCTCTTAGATACACGGAATACCCCCCGTTCGGGATCCAAACACAAGGTGATAGCCTTTGCATGTACTCATTCAACCCGAGCTTTCTAGATCTCAAATAAAAACACAGCGAATCGAAACCGTTTATCCATGTTTTAGCTCCAGCATTCTTGCTCCATCCTCCATAACTAAAAAACCCGAACATGTAATCAAACTTATTTTTAGAAAAATAAGAAATAAACCCCTTCAACATATCTATTTCAGTTCTATATTCTCTCCTTCTTATTTTTCTTATGTTTATTTCTTTTCCTCCGTTTAAGGCGTTTGGAATCACATAATTTTCGTATTCTCTGGTTTCTTCATTAATGAATCCTTCATGCCAAACAAATTGATCGTAAACATCATCATAATCATCATATGTCGTTATAGATATTATCGGCATGTCTTCCATATCTTCGGGTTTTAAATTATACTCGATTATTTTGCTCGTATCTACTTCTATATCCCAATAGCAAGTTCTACCTCTGATATAAAACTTTTTGTCATCTGGTAATGGTAGTATGTCTTTTATCTTAAGAAATCTATATTCATAATCATTAGGTATTAAAATATATGGGCTTTTTAACCCGTTCTTTTTTATTATCTTGCTCATCGCCATTTTTTCCCATTTTACATCGGCTTGAAAAGTTTTAGTAAATTTGTCTCTAATCTTATTTACTATGAAGGGGAATTCAACATAAACGTTAATTACGTTTTCGCCATATAACGATTTCGGAGCTTTTTCATATTTTACAATCCTTGGTTCGTTTTTTATTTTCCACAATTCTTCTTCCAGTATTCCGAATCTCGGCATTAGTTCTCCTTTGTCGAGTATTTGGATCAAGTAATGTTTTTTATTTTCATCTCGACATTTCAAGCACAAAACTGGAGAATTTAATTCCTCATTTTCTTGATCGAAATTGTTATAGTAAAAATAATTTATTATCTTTAAAGCTATCATTCTTCTTCTTCTCTTTTCACTCTTAATATGTCTCTATATATTCTCATTTCAGTTTTTCCGTCTCTTTCAATTATCCTATGTTGTTCCATACTATAAGCTTTACATTTAGGGCAAAAAACGATGTATATATAATAGCTTTCATTCTTAGATCCACATTCGCATCTAAAATCTACGCCCACTCCTTGTAATTCTTCCTCGCAAATAAGACAAACTTCCCCGCTGTAGTACATTTCACATCATTTTCTCCATTTATTTGCCAATACATTACTCATATACTTAACTAACTTTTCTTTAAGAATCTGTTTTGCCTCTTTTGAGAGAGACAAGAAACGTTCTTTGTTTTCTACGATATAATCATCTATAATACTTTCGACGTTTTTATATTCCTTCGGGATTAATTCTTTTACCGATTTATCTACAAAGATGTACCAAACAGCTCCTAGATTAGATTCTTTGATCAAGTCTTCTTCGTTCCAAAAAATTTTTATCACCTTTTTCTAGTATTTTTTGTAATTCTTGTGCTAATAATTTTTGTACTAATAGTTTCCTCGTTCTAAATAAACGTGATTTGGTATAATTACAAAATGCGATGATTCGAACATATAACCTAGCTCTTGGACATTCTTCACAAAAATCAATATTCCAAATACATTCTTTACATATCTTAGCAGAACACTCATCACAAATTTTTTGTAATATCCCACATCCTGCTGGATATCCATCTTTATAATATCCTTTAATATTACATGGGCAGATAAACATAGCATCGTTTAGATTTTTTATCCATGTTTTTAAAATAGTCTCATTAAACGGAGTTTCATTCTCAAATTTTAAAAAAAGCTTAAGATTTTCACGGAATATTCGATATTCGTATTTAACACATTTTTCTTTCATTTGTAATCCTCTTTTTTTTATTTTCTTCTTCTTCCTTTTCAAAACACATGAACTTAGCGATTTCGGTAATTTTATCGAACTCGCTACATTTATTTTTATGTTTGCACTTACTACAATACTCGTCATCTAAGAATTTCATCGTTTTCTCCCTCAAAACACATGCACTTATTTTTTCCATTCATTGGTATTGATTCACATTCATCATTATGTTTACACTTGCTGCAGTGTTTAAAAACAAAACTAAATATTTTAAGAAACCTATCTTCTTCTTCAGTATAATAAAATCTAGGTGCTCGTATGTAGTGCCATTCTTTTTCATATGTGACTTTATAATCTAAAGGAAATATCCTAGGATTTAATTCTATTACTAATGTTCCGTATGTTAATTTGGTTTTACCGCTCGATGAAGCTAAATATAATTTAGTATCGTAATAAAACCTATTCAACGTCAACGAATGGGAGAAACCTATCGTCTTTAAATGTTCTAATATTTCCTTTGAATGCTTGAATTTTTTTAGCTGTTCTTTATCCACAAAGAAGCTAGCTATATCTCTCCATAACATTCTAAGTTTTAATTCCAAAATTTCATCTTCTATTTTCATATTCATCCATTAAATCACCAAACAAATATATTTCCTCACCAGTCTCCTCTATTTTGTAGAGGGGAACTGTAAGTTTTATTGGCTTGTAATTATCATCTAATACTTCCACATCTATCTTATTATTTAGCGGTTTTAGAGTTGCTGTTATTTTTTTATCGCTAATAAGATTTCTTATTTTATCTAAAATCTTGTATAAAAAAAACTTCAAACAAATTTTCATTTTAATTCATCCTCATATATTTTTAGAGTAAGAAGAATTCCTTCCTCCACCTGATGAAGGCGAAATGTCTTCATTGTATCATTCTCCAGAGCATCCCTAATAACAGATATTATGTGTTTTTTCTCTTCTATAGGAAGATTGTTAAAATGTTTAACAGTATTATTCCATATCTTCCAGAAAGATTCTATCTTGTTCATCATTCGTCGAATCTATTGTATAATGTATGTATTTTGGAGTTTCTTCATCTTGATATTTCGTCGAATCTGTTGTATAATACATGTACTTCGGCTTTTCTTCATCCAAATATTTCTCCACAATTCTCAACGTTTTTTCAGTTTCCTCCCAAGCTTTAAGAACCTCCTTATTATATGGTTCTTCTGATAGCTCTTTTAATCTCCTACGCAATTCTTCCTCACTCATATCGGATTTTTCTCGTATATCTTTCGACATCTTTTTAAATACTCTTTTTGTTTTTTTGTTAAAGGTTTTTTATCCCTCTTAATAAATTCTTTTGCTTCCTTTCCTTCTAAAACAAACATATTTTCTCTGATAGTCGTATTTCACTTTTAAAAACTTACTTATCTTATATTCTATAACTAAATCTCATATCCCAATACATCGTTAGTGGTTGACGGTATACGTACTTTACTCTATACTTTTCTATGAAAAAACTTAACACGCTTAACCATAGTGATTTAAGATTCGATTCTAATATATCTTCTTTAAACGTACGTTTACTTATATCTTTCAAATTAATTTTAACCATTTTCTAACCATCTAATTTCATAAAGTCTATCTTTTTTAATAGAAACGATTTCAAAAGCTTTAATAGATGCAGAGCATCCTCATATTCAAAACTCTCAATATTAGTATGCATATATCTCAAAGGTGTTCCAATTAAAGCACAAGGAATTCCCTCTTTCGTCATTTGAATTGCACGAGCATCGGTGGGTGTAGGATGTGCTTCTGCTTCTAAAACAAAAGGAATAGATTCCTCTCTTGCCACATTGATCAAGGCTTTTGTTAATTTTGGATCTAAATTTGGCCCGACTGCAATCGCTGCTCCACAACCTAAATAACATTCTCGATGTTTACTCTTATTTACCCCAGGATAATCAATCGCATGTGTAACGTCTAATGCAATAGCAAAATTAGGGTTTAATTTATACGCTCCTACTGTAGCACCCCTCACGCCAATTTCTTCTTGAACCGCAAAGAGGAAAATTAGATTTTTATCTAAATCATCCCGGATTGATGCTAATTCCTTTATTAATTTTATCAAAATAAAACAACTTAATCTATTATCCAAAGCCTTAGCAAAAATTCTCTTTTTAGTAATAAAGAAATGACATTCCTGTTTTAAAGTAATATAATCTCCCACAGCTATATATTTTTTCGCTTCCTCATCACTCGAAAGCCCTACATCAATGAATAAATCTTCAACAGAATTAACTTTCTTTCTCTCGTCTTTTGAAATTAAATGAATAGCCTTCTCTCCTATTACACCAATAATATCCTTTCCAGAGCTTGAGTGAATAACAACGGTTTGACCGGGTAATATTCGGGCGTTCTGTCCTCCCACGGACACAAACCGAATAAACCCATCTTTATCAATGTATCGTACCATAAACCCGATTTCATCCATGTGAGCGTCCAATAAAATATTATGTTTAGGCTCACTTGTATTCTTTTTGCCATTAAGATGACAAATTAAATTTCCAATCGTATCTATTTCGATATTATCACAATAACTCTTTACTTGATCGAAAATATATTGGCGAATTTTTGCTTCATTTCCCGTACATCCTTGAATTTCTGTTAAATCCTTAATTAATTGAAAATCTTCTTTAAAACCCATATTAAATTTTCTCTCCTTTTAATTTTCTATAATTCTTAGCTGTATAAGAGTAAATAAAAAAAAAGTTATTTGATGATAGAGCCCATTCCAACATTGATTTCGATTTTCGATTCTTGATCTTCACTCACGATGTAAAGAGCTATTACATTATTAGATTTTACTCTTCTTATGTTAAACTCTATATCTTCGAACATGTTGGGGATGATCGTATGAATGTTATAGAACTCTTCATCAAATTGGATCACATCTTCATCATCAAGCAAGTTTAAATACTCTATCTCATGGCTCGATTTGATCTTCGCATTTTTTTCTCCTTTCATGAATCTAAGAATGCCGTTTTCAGAAACTATTCTTGTCTTATTATCCTTGGTGATCTTAAGAGTATCATCAACGCACTTCATGATGCTATCTTTATGAACAACTATTCTCATAGGGTATGGTACTTTTGCCTTAGGATGGTTCATGAAAAGCATTATTTTCCCATCTTCTGTTCTTTCAAATTCATGCCATTCATCCCAGTTTCTAAGTTCTTCTATCAAACCAG
>Ga0190359_1000368_pt1 | contig 31396 bp, 23 predicted proteins | sample 48721823_MG_FD_161269 | JGI IMG/M metagenome (GOLD analysis project Ga0190359, IMG submission 161269) | Hydrothermal vent microbial mat bacterial communities from Southern Trench, Guaymas Basin, Mexico - 4872-18-2-3_MG | ecosystem: Environmental > Aquatic > Marine > Hydrothermal vents >... | reverse complement strand
CAGCACTGAGTGCTGCCCTGCATATTCGGCCTGGTTCAATCCGCCAGAGGCGGACAAGCCCGCCAGAGGCGGACAAGCCCGCCAGAGGCGGACAAGCCCGCCAGAGGCGGACAAGCCCGCCAGAGGCGGACAAGCCCGCCAGAGGCGGACAAGGGTTTGATTCCCCGCCCCTTGGGGCGGTTAAGATGGTTTCCGATTGATACCCCGCTGCTTGCGGCGGGGAAGTTCAATAAGGAGTGCACTTCGACACAAACGAACAACAATGGATGGGAGGCTGCCTTTTCGAGACTTCTTGCTATTCAATTTTTCTTGACACCTGAAACCTCATCTTTTAAATTGGCGGCAGTAACTATATTGTAGTTATAATGTAATCACATAGTTAAGTTTTTTTCCTTTTAAACAGGAAAAAATGCAGGCGGGACTTGAATCCGCCAGAGGCGGACGAGGGTTCCATTCCCCGCCCCTGGGGGCGTTAAGAGAATTTCCGGTTGATACCCCGTCCGCTTGCGGCGGCATAGTTAATCTCGAACAATTTTAGAAAGGGTTTGTTAATGAGACTCAAAGATAAAATCGCACTGGTCACCGGAAGCAGTAGGGGTGTGGGAAGATCGGTGGCTCTCGCATTTGCTCGCGAGGGAGCCAAGGTCATGGTGAACTATTCATCCAATGAAAAGGCGGCACGTGAGGTAGTCGCCGCTATTGAAGGATTGGGGGGAAGAGCAAGAGCATTCAAGGCAGATGTAGCGAAAAAAGCCGAGGCAGTAAACCTGGTTCAGGCAACGGTCAATGAGTTCGGCGGCATAGATATACTGGTAAACAACGCAGGCTTCACTCGTCCTGCCTTGATGCTAAAGATGACCGAAGAGCAGTGGGATGCGGTGGTCGACATTCACCTCAAAGGAGTATTTCTCTGCTCTCAGGCAGCAGCCCTGCACATGAAAGAAAAAAACAAAGGGAAGATTATCAACGTAACGTCAGTTGCGGGCCTAGTTGGCACTGTGGGGCAGATTAACTACAGTGCTGCTAAGGGTGGCGTTATAAGCATGACCAAATCAATGGCGCGGGAACTGGCCCGGTACAATATTTGCGCTAACGTCATATCCCTGGGTATCGTCAAAACAGAAATGTCTGAAAAAATAACAACGGACGAAAAGCTCAGGGAAATCTACATGAACAGGATATTGCTGAGAAGATTTGCTGAACCCGATGATATTTCCCCGGCCTTCGTGTTTCTTGCCTCGGATGAAAGCAATTATATTACGGGCCAGCTTTTTTGTGTCGATGGTGGATACGGCATGATTTAAAAGAGAGGAAGAACATAAACATTTTTAGCGCCCCTTTTCCAGGTTAGAAAGGGCATTTTCGAGGGGTTTCAAACAAGGAGGAAAGCACATGAAAACAGCGCCTAAAACAATACAAACATGGCAAATGGTTCAGCCTACCATGTTCAACAAGGAGACAAAGGAGACAACACCGGGCAAGTTTGAGAGAAGAGAAATTCCGGTTCCTGAGTTGCGGCCTGAGGAGGTGCTTGTAGAAATAGCCGGGTGCGGGGTTTGCCACACGGACCTTGGCTACTTCTACGACGGGGTACCCACTGTATCAAAGCCACCTCTCACGCTTGGGCATGAAATCTCGGGGACCGTGGTGGCAGGAGATGAGAAATGGGTTGGTAAGGAAGTGATTATCCCGGCTGTTATGCCGTGCAGGAAGTGCATACTTTGCAAGACAGGTCGAGGCAACAGGTGCCTGAACCAGAAGATGCCTGGAAACAGCCTCGGGTATTATGGAGGTTTTTCAAGCCATATTCCGGTACCCAGCATTGACCTGTGTGAGGTTAAAGGCAGAGGCGAGATTCCCCTCTCCCATTTGGCCGTTGTTGCCGATGCTGCAACCACTCCTTTTCAGGCAGCCAAAAGGGGAGACCTTCAGCCCGGAGATAATGTCGTTGTAGTGGGTATTGCGGGTGGAGTCGGCCAGTATATGGGGCAGATAGCGAAGGCCCTGGGCGCAAAGACCGTCATCGGGATAGACATCGATGAAGAAAAATTGAACCGTGCCTTGAGGTTTGGAGCCGACTTTGTGATAAATGCCAAGGATAAGGACGCAAGGCAGGTTTCAAAAGAGTTCAGGGAGATTTGCAAAGGAAACGAGCTCCCTAATATTGGATGGAAGATTTTCGAAGTCTCGGGAGCGAAAGCGGGCCAGGAGATCGCCCTGACTTTGCTCAGTTTTACCTGGAGGCTGATCGTGGTGGGATTCACGCTTGCGAAAACTGAATTCATGATCAGTCGGCTTATGGCTTTTGATGCAGAAATGATTGGTACGTGGGGCTGCCTTCCCGAGCACTATCCGGTTGTTTTGGATATGGTCTTAAAAGAAAAGATTAATATCGAGGAGTTTGTGGAAACACGACCAATGAGCAGTATTGCAGAAACCTTTGAAGAGGTGCACAAAACACCTCCCAAAAGAAGGATTGTGCTTACGCCTGATTTCTAGGCTCAACCCGGCTCCCTGAGGCTTTGGAGCCGGGGACAGGAATCAAAAAATTGAAAGAGAGGGATAATTATGGCTTTAGATTGGTTGATTAGAGACAATGAGATAAAGGATCATGATCTGTTTGGTGAGGAGTTTTTTGGAAAAGAACCCCCATGTACAACTTACGAAAAAAAACCACTTATTAACCCTGCAACGGGCGAAGTTGTTGAAGGTCTGGCTACAGCCTGGGTTACCCTGAACAACGCTGCCCAGTACAACTCCTACACCACGGAGATGGTAAAAGGGGTTATCGCCGGAATGCACAAGGGATCAATGGATCGGGAGGTCCAGGTCATCGTTTTTACCGGCGCAGGGGATCGGGCCTTTTGCACCGGAGGAAACACAAAGGAATATGCAGAGTACTATTCAAGAAGGCCCCTTGAGTATGTTCAGTACATGGACCTTTTTTCCGGGATGGTTGACGCTATCCTGAAAGCCCGAAAGCCGGTCATTTGTCGCTGTAACGGCATGAGGATAGCAGGTGGCCAGGAGATCGGCCAGGCTTGTGATTTCACGGTTGCGGCCGATACCGCGGCTTTTGGACAAGCAGGCACCCGGCACGGATCCACTCCTACCGGTGGATCTACCGACTTTCTTCCCTGGAACTTGAGCATGGAGCAAGCAATGTGGCAGGCAACCTCCAACGAGATGTGGAGCGCCTACAAGATGGAAAGACTCGGGCTGATCACCAAGGCTATTCCAATCAAGAAAAATGGGAAAGGAGAATGGGTAAGAGATCCCAGGGTGATTACGGATAAGTATGTTGACAGCGGTGAGATAGTTTATGGCGAGTTCAAGAAAGGGGCTGAGTACAAGGAGGCAAATGAAGAGCTCAAGAAACTAACCACCGATTTCAGTAAGCTGGATGCTTTTATTGATCAGATGGCCTGGACCATGACCAATACCACCTTCCTGTGCCTGATGAATACAATTGAGAGCATAAGGGTGAAAAAGAAACATTACTGGGATATGCTTAAGAGCAGTCAGATTTACTGGCTTGGAGCAAACATGAACGCAGAGGCCTTTATCGGCTTTAATGCTTTTAATACCCAGAAACTGACCGGGCAGAGGACAATTGACTTTCTCAAGTATCGTAAGCTTCTGCGCGATGTGAGAACTTTTGATGACGAACTTTGCGAGGAAGTACTGGCGAAGCCGAAAAAGTAAAGGCAACGTACTTCCGGGCAATGTAGCTGAATTCCTGTATGATGTGTTTTTCTGGCAGGGGGGCCAGGTGCGGTAGCCTGCCTCCTTTCTATAGTAGTGAACCAACATTGTAGGAGTGCACAGGAAAGGAGGGACCTAGATTATGGCGTACGAATATATTATTACTGACTCAGCTGAGGGCCTGGCAACCATAACCCTCAATAAGCCACCTCTAAACGTTTTGAACATCGCCATGATGGAAGAAATTAGCGATGCTATAAAAAAGTGTGGCGAAGATAGAAACCTCAAGGTTCTGCTATTTAAGGCACAGGGCAAATGTTTTTCCGCCGGTGTTGATGTGGGTGAACATATGGGGGATCTAGCCCCCAAAATGATTGAGGCCTTTCACAAGATGTTTCGTCTTTTAAATAGGACTGAAATTCCAACTATGGCTTCAGTTTATGGGTCGTGTCTGGGAGGTGGCTGTGAGCTCGCTATTTTTTGCGACCTGGTAATTGCGGCGGAGAGCGCAAAGCTTGGGCAACCTGAAATCCAGGTGGGTGTGTTTCCACCGATAGCCGCCCAAATTATGCCTAGGATTATAGGCCGCAAGGTGGCATCGGATCTTATCCTTTCAGGTCGCATAATTAAGGCTTCCGAGGCCCTTGAAATAGGCCTTGTAAACAAGGTTGTAAAAGACGAGGAACTCGAGACAGAAACGAGAAATTTCACAGAACCCTACCTCAAGCTGAGCGCAGAAATCTTGAGACAGACGAAGAGCGCTATGGTTGCAGGTCTGATGGATGATTTTGAGGCCTCGCTAAAGGTAATAGAGGAAATCTATCTTGATCACCTGATGAAAACTAAAGACGCCCATGAAGGTCTCAAGGCGTTCCTGGGAAAGAGAAAACCTGTATGGAGAAATGAATAAAAACCGCCACTCTTTTCCCTTAGCCCTTTTTCTGCCAGGGTGGGATGTTTCTGGAGGAGAGGCGTGAGCCTGGAGTCACAGGGCCGTGAGCCTGTCGAACGGCAGATGGTGTTTGATGGTGAATCGGGGTCAGGGGTTTTACCTTGACACTGAGGGAGATGGTTAAGTATACTATATGACTAAGAAAAAGTTTCATATCTTCTCAGCGGGGCAGTTTTTTCAACCAGGGGAATGGCACAAAAAAACTACCTTTACTATCTTGAACACATCGGCAAAGACCCTTCCAGGCTCATCTTTGAGGATGAACTGACAGGCCTTTACAACCGCCGTTTTCTTTTCAACTACTTTCAGCATGATATCAAATGGGATTCCCTTGAGGCGAATCCCGTGTCCCTGATTATGGTAGACCTCGACCACTTCAAGAATATCAATGACACTTACGGTCATGATGTTGGGGACCAGGCCCTTGTATGGGTGGCCAATTTGTTGAGGGAAGTGGCAGGCAAAGACAACCTCCCTATTCGATACGCAGGTGATGAGTTCATGATCTTGCTACCAAGAGCAGACAAAGAGCAAGCCATGGGTCTTGGAGAAGACCTCATACGCAAAGTTCATGAACGACGGATGCCCCTGGAGGAAGCCAACGAAGAGCTTGCAATGACTCTGAGCATTGGCATTGCCTCCGCTCCCAGTGATGCCAAGAGTGACAAAGCGCTGGTTCAGCAAGCAGATACTGCGCTCTATTATGCCAAGAAAGCGGGTAGAGATAGACTCGCCAATGCCGGGGCTGTTGCTCCAGAAGATGTTTTCGTTAAGACAGCTTACTATCAGCTTGAGAAAATAAACATAGCGGGCCGGAAGAAACAACTTGCCGCCGTGGCTGAAGCGCTCAAAGATTTCAGTCGACATCAAAGCCAGTTTCTTATCGCGTACGGGGCAGCGGGCATGGGCAAAAGTATGTTCCTGGAGGCGGTTAAGAGGCAATTGTCCCGAGCGCGAAGTTTGGTGCAGGCCAAGGTTTCCGGGACTCCACAAGAACTGTTCAGACCCTACTACCTGATTGGCAATATCCTGGTCAATTTGCTCCGGGAGCGGGAAGACAAAGGGGAGGGTATTGTTGAGAGCCTCTCAGGAGAGGAAAAGGCCTACCTTTCCAGAATCCTACCACAAGTGGGAGAGGCAGACAGTGCTGGAAAGAAAGAAGAAAAAGAACGCCGGAAGGGTATCTTCGACACGCTTGTAAAACTTATCGGGCTGGCCGTCGGCTCAAAGCCAACAATATTGTTTATTGATGATTTGCACTTTGCAGATGAGGCCACTTTGCTTGTTCTCAGGCAGATAATAGTGCAGAAAGAGATTCCGCTCTTCGTATGTTCTTCTGCCATTGAGGCCCCTCAGGAGCATCCACAGGGCGAGGAGGATATTCTTGAGCGGTTTTGCAAGACGTATGGCGAGGAAATAAACCTTCGGCGTTTTCGGCTAACGCCACTTGCAGAGCCTGACATTGTGAGCCACCTCCAGGCTATTTTTCCAAAGGTGGGACTTCCAAAAGGCTTTAGCAGCGAACTGGAACGCTTGACTCAGGGAAATCCCTTGTTTATCAGCGAGATTGTGCGCAAGCTGGTATTGGATGGCAAGATTGCCCTCTCCGGACAGCAGTGGGTTATTCATCCACTTGAGGAAGGATATCTGCCCAGGTCGCTAGAAGACATTGTTAGAGACAAGATATCCGCCCTTGATGAAGAAAGCCGCCGCTTGCTTGATCAGGCAAGCGTGTTTGGTGACCAGATTTCTCTAAGCGCTCTTACGGGAAGCTCGAACATAAGTGAGGCAAAGATTCTGGAATTCATTGACAAGGCTGTATCACAGGGCCTGATAAGCACTGATTTCGAGATAAATGACGAGACGATCCGCTTCTTGAGCAGGCGTGTTTCGGACATAGCATACGGCGTGATAGATGAAGACGTGAAGCAGGCTTTACATGAGAGAGTTGGGAACTACCAGGAATCCCTGTACGAGAAGGATCTGCTCCCCTCGGCCGCGACCCTAGCCTATCATTTCAGGCGCTCAGCAAATGAGGAAAAGGCAAGATCATATGAAGAAATCCAGGCTGCGCAAAATGATGCGGTTTTTAATTTTGAGGAGGTAAGGTATTACACAACAGGCAGAATCCCTACCGAGGCCCGGCCAAAAGGCGAGCCCCTGGACGCTGAAAGCATCGTTAAGATACCCGATGTTTTTCGAAAGTTACTCCTTGCTGTGAGGAATTCAACCCTTTATCCTCCCGGAAGCAGAGCTATTACGGTGACGAACCAGCAGGCCCATGAAGCCTTGAACACGGTGCTTGAAAAGAATGAAATTCTTACAGTTTTCCAGATTGAGAGAAATCTGGTTGTCAACGGTCAGAGGATTGACACGGCTGAGTTCAAAGTTTTTGCTGAAGCTTTTCTCAAGTTTCTTGACCGTGCCGAGTTGAAAGGCATTTCTTTTGCGCGTGGCCTTGAGGAGCAAGAGTTAAGCACAGTGTTGAGAGCGTTTGGCACTACCAAGAAGGAAGTTATTGATGAGGATTTTTGGAGCCGGTTTATAAAAGAAAACACGATTACTCACATAGAGCTTACCCAGGTTAAGTATGCGGTAGATGCAGAAAGAAGCCGCTTTGCGCAAGAAATGGCAGAGGAGGTTGGTAGAGATGAACGGCCTGAGCAGATAGCTACTAAGCTTGAAGCCTCGGAACAGACAGGAGGACTGCAGGCAGATGACTTCGCCTATTTACCCAGGCTTATGCGCTCGCTTTTGAACGCTGCAAGGAGCATCAAACTCTACCCAATAAGAAGCAAAGCCATCGAAAAGGCTGTGGAGCAAGTTAGCGACGCCCTTAGTCCACTGCTTGCTAGGCGGCCAGCCGTGACCATGGCAAAGGTGGCCGATTCGTTGCTGGTTAATGGAGAAAAGGTGGATACGTCAGAATATGGACTTCTGGCGAAAAACTTTGTTGAATTCCTCGATTCCATCGGGCTGATGAGCATTACTTTTCTTGAAAACATTTCTTCCAAAGAAATAATGGAGTTCATTGGAGGCCTCTACCATGTTCCGGAGGTTGGCGTGGATAGCAAGTTCTGGACGGGGCTGGCAAAAGAAAAGGCAATCACCCATATCCTCTTTGACCGCCGTCTTTACGAAGCAAAGATCTCTTCAAGTATGCTGGCACCGAGCAAAGGGGAAGTTCAGGTTACAAAGAAGAAAGTGATAAGGAAGCGCGATGCGGGTCCTAGTCAGATAGATGAGGCATCCATTGAAGAGCTTCTTGAAAAAATACCGCTCAGACTGAGCGATCTATTACTCAAAGGGGATGACAAGAGGATAAAGGCGATTGTAAGGCGACTTTTCCGGGGGTACCTGAGCGGATCCCCGGGTGCACGCCAGAAGGTGATAAGTCGCTGTCAAAGCCTTATGGAAGGGCTAAATCTCGGTTTGCAAAACCAGCTCGCAAAATTCCTGGTAGATCCTCTTATACTGGTTCTTTCACAAGAAGATGATCCCTTGGTTCTTAAGGACTTGGGGGATTTTCTTCATCGGCTGGTAACTGTGTTTCTACAGTTTGTCGAATATCCCTTGGCTACCAGGATTCTCCTTAATTTGAGGAGGCGGTATCGTGAGTTTCTAGAAACTGATGGAGACCAGGCTGGGATGCTCGCAAGGGTTCTTGAAAGGCCCTTGGAACCAAAGACACAGCAATTGCTTGTGGATGATTTCTGCTCAGAAGAATCTATGAGGCAGCAAAATGCAGCCCAGGTGCTTGGAAGCCTCGGGCATCTTGGAGCACCTGTTCTCATAGACATTATAAGGAGGGAGGAAAATTTAAGAACAAGGCAGGTTGCTGCGGATCTCCTCTCCGACCTGGGCCCTGAAGTAGGTAAATTGCTGAAACGAGAAGTAGCCACGCTGCAGGAACCTGAACAGCGGCTGCGCCTACTGGAGGTCGTGGATGGTGTTACACAGGACCTGCGAAAAGAATTGCTCTCCGCTTTTTGGGACGAAAATCCTCTTATAAGGGAGGAAGCATTTAGGGTCGCTGAGCGGATAAACAATGCTGAAATGGAAAAACTGCTCCTGGCCTGTGCGGAAAGCGAAAACCTTGATCTGGCAGTTCGTGCCATCAGATCTCTTGGTAGACTCGGTAAGAGCGCTATTTCCGAAAAGCTTGGATCTGTGCTCAAAACCAGTAAAGAAGAAAGGCGCCTGGTTGCCTGCTGCGAAACTCTTGCACACATAGGAGACACGGCGAGTATTGAGCTTTTATCCGGTGTGTTGGCTAAGAGGAACTTTTTTATGGGAAATAAGTATAGCCCCGAAGTTCGAGCAAGCGCCGCTTCCTCACTTGCCCAAATTGATGATCCCAAGATCGAGGAGATTCTGGCCGGCTTTTTTGGTGACAAGAACGAACGTGTAAGACAAGTTGCGCTCTCAGTTGTGTCACCTGCATCTGATAGCGGAGAGGAAGGAGAGGCCAAATTTTAAGCACTATAGCTAATCTCCCACCGCATAAACAAAAACCCGTTACATTCCGACTGCCTTGAAATGTGTGAAATCTTTGCCAAGGTTTCACTCTACCTTTTCACGTTTTCTTTTATATACTTGATTACGTCCTGTGTGTTTGTGCCGGGCCCGAATATCTCGGATATACCGCATGCCTTCAAGGCAGGAATGTCCTCGTCCGGAATGATGCCTCCTCCGATGACGAGTATGTCGTCCGCTCCTCTTTCCTTTAAGAGCTCCATAACCTTAGGAAAGAGGTAGTCGTGGGCACCTGAGAGGCTGCTCATGGCGATCACATCAACATCTTCCTGGATTGCCGCTTCCACCACCTGAAGGGGCGTTTGCCTGAATCCCGTGTAAATAACTTCCATGCCCGCATCCATCAGGGCACTTGCCACCACCTTAATTCCCCTGTCATGCCCATCAAGACCCGGCTTTGTTGCCAGAACCCTGATCTTTTTTTTGCTCCCCATCTGAAGTTGCCCCTCGACTATTGGTTTTTGAAATTAAATACCGAAAAAACAAAATCCCGGAGTTCAAATGGCTCGTTTCTGTTATCAAATCGTTTGCTTTAGGAGCCAAAGGCGGCGACACCCTTGTACTCCCCAAAGACGGCCCTGAGGGTATCGCATATTTCTCCAAGTGTTGCATAGGCCTTTACCGCATCTATAATTGGGAACATAAGGTTGTCTTTTCCCTCGGCAGCCTGCCTGAGGCTTTCCAGGGTTTCTTTGACTTTACTGTTGTCTCTTTCAGCTTTTAATTTCTTTAGTTTTTCAACTTGAGAAACTCGCACAGCCGGATCTACCCTTAAGAGGTTGGTTGGTTTTTCCTCTTCTACCTGATAGCTGTTGACACCGACCACGATCCTTTCTTTCTTTTCGATTTCGCGCTGATAGGCATAGGCGCTGTCCTGAATCTCTTTTTGAATAAAGCCCTTTTCAATGGCCGCAGGTGCTCCACCCATCTCATCGATCCTTTTAATGTAGTTTTCCGCCCTTTCACAAATCTGCCTTGTGAGCTCCTCGACGTAGTAAGAACCTCCCATGGGATCAACTGTTTCGGTCACACCAATTTCGTGACCAACAATCTGCTGGGTTCGAAGAGCAACCTGAACAGCTTGCTCAGAAGGTAAACACAGGGCTTCATCCATGGAGTTTGTGTGCAACGACTGGGTTCCCCCAAGCACTGCCGCAAGTGCTTCAAAAGCAACTCTTACGATATTGTTTTGAGGTTGTTGGGCGGTCAGAGTGCATCCGGCGGTCTGTGTGTGAAAGCGGATCATCATTGACCTGGGATCTTTAGCTCCAAATCTTTGCTTCATTATTCTTGCCCAAAGCCGCCTGGCTGCCCTGAACTTTGCTATCTCTTCGAAAAAGTCAAGATGGGCATTAAAAAAGAAGGAGAGCCTTGGAGCAAAGGCATCCACGTGTAGGCCTGCATCCAGGGCAGCCCGGACATAAGCAATCCCATTGGCCAGGGTGAAGGCAACTTCCTGAACAGCAGTGGATCCGGCTTCACGAATATGGTAGCCGCTAATGCTGATCGTATTCCAGTTGGGAACTTTTTCCGAACAATACGCTATTATGTCGGTTACAATTCGCATGGAAGGCTTTGGAGGGAATATATAGGTGCCCCTGGAAGAGTATTCTTTCAGGATGTCATTTTGAATAGTTCCCCTCAGTTTTTCTTGCGGTACTCCCTGCTGTTCGGCAACGGCTATGTACATGGCAAGTAAGATAGCTGCTGGCGCGTTTATCGTCATAGATGTGCTGACCTTGTCTAGGGGAATGTCCCTGAATAAAGCCTCCATGTCTTTAAGAGAATCTATAGCCACTCCCACTTTCCCTACTTCGCCAAGTGCCATTTCGTGATCGGAATCATAGCCTATCTGTGTGGGGAGATCGAAAGCCACTGATAAGCCAGTCTGGCCTTGATCCAGGAGGAATTTGTAACGCCTGTTGGATTCCTCTGCTGATGCAAATCCCGCGTACTGTCTCATGGTCCAGAGCCTTCCGCGATACATAGTGGGTTGAACGCCTCTTGTGAACGGATAGTCTCCCGGAAAGCCAAGGTCTGAGAGATAGTCCAGCCACTCCACATTCAAAGGGCTATAAACCCTCTCAATGGGGATGCCGGATGTGTTTATGAATGTAGGCTTCCTCTCCGGCCTTTTAGCAAGTTTTTTCTCAACGCTCTTTGACCACTCATCAAATGCCTTGCGCAGTTTTTCAAGGTCATTTTTCTCGGGCATACTAATTCCTCCATGAACCTAGGGTCTGCAGACAACCGGAAAGATATTTCATGTCGGAGAGGGATGTCAAACAAATTTTGCCTTGCTGCGTTGAAGCCAAAGCCGGAATACCCGTCTTTTCTTAATGAATTTAGTCTTGACAAAAAGGTGTAGCTATATTACAGCCTCGACACAGCTAACAGCTATAAAGACGCGAGATACTGGGAAGTTAGAGTTTGTTTGGGAGTACGAGCCGGCAAAGGGAGTAAATTGTCATGACAGCAAATGAAATTCTGGATATGCTCAACGGCATTTTGTACACGACCGGAGTTGCCAATTTTGACTGGAAGCTTATCGTGATGTGGGGAATCGGGTCTTTGTTCATGTACCTTGCCATAGCCAAGAAATATGAACCCCTTCTTCTTCTGCCCATTGGATTCGGTATTTTTATTGTAAATTTTCCGCTTGTCCCCTTGATGGGTTTCTCCCACGAAGGTCACGCCGAGTTGTTGCGCATATTTTACCACTACGGCTTGGAATGGGAGGTAATCCCATGCATAATTTTCCTGGGCCTGGGTGCGATGACGGACTTTGGCCCTCTTATCGCTAACCCAAAGACATTGTTGATTGGGGCAGGCGCGCAACTGGGTGTTTTTGTGACTTTCACGGGAACCGTGCTTGCCGGGTTTACGCTCAAAGAGGCGGCCTCCGTGGGCATAATCGGAGGTGCTGATGGACCAACCACGATTTATCTCACTCAGCACCTGGCCCCCCAACTCCTTGGGCCAAACGCCCTGGCAGCTTATTCGTACATGGCGATGGTTCCTCTTATTCAGCCGGGTATCATGCGGCTTCTGACCACGGATAAAGAAAGAAAAATCCGGATGCGGCAACTGCGCCCCGTTTCACGAACCGAAAAGCTTCTCTTCCCTCTGGTGACAGCCGGGATCATCGCTCTGCTGGTACCCTCGGTTACCCCACTGATGGGAATGTTTATGCTGGGTAATCTGATGAAAGAGAGCGGCGTGGTGGGAAGACTGACTGACACAGCCCAGGGCTCTTTGATGAATATAGTGACTATTTTTCTCGGGATCTCGGTTGGTGCCACCATGCATGCCAGCAAGTTCCTGAGCTGGAAACCGCTTTTTATTTTCGGGCTCGGTCTTGTAGATTTTGGAGTTTGCACAGCAGGGGGAATTCTGACGGTAAAGATAATGAATCTGTTTCTCAAAGAAAAAATAAATCCCCTGATCGGTTCTGCGGGTGTGTCAGCAGTGCCAATGGCTGCAAGGGTCTCTCAAGTGCAAGGACAAAAGTACGATAAGACAAATCATCTTTTAATGCATGCTATGGGCCCCAACCTGGCCGGAGTGATTGGTTCAGCTGCAGCAGCCGGCATGTTCATTGCTATGTTTGATTAGATTAGTCAGTACTTGTGAGAAAGGGGTATGATTGAGAGGATTGAAATGAAAAAGAAAGCTTTTTTGATGGGTACCTTTTGGTTATTTATTGCGATGATTCCCGGATTTGCAATAGCTGAAGATTTTTTGGGCGTGCCCTTGATCCCGGGAGCCAAAACAGTGCTCAAAACGAAGAAGAGGATTGAGATGCTAAGCCCTCTTCAGCATGATAAGGTCGTCGAGTTTTACAAGAAAGCATTCAAAAATCTTAAAGATATCAGGATTCGTGACTGGCCCGAATCAACCTATATTGAAGATGACAGTAATAACCCCTGGCACTCTGTGACTATCTCAAAGAAACAGCACCAGGGCATGACCAGTATTGTCATCGTTAAGGATAACTGGACCTGGATAATGGGTACTCTTATTCTCAGGTTTATCGGGGTATTCGTCGTATTGCTTTGCCTGTTCGCAGGCATGTCGATTTATGGAGCTATTCTCTTTAGAACGACCAAAAAGGCGATTCCTGCCAAGAAATAAAGCCAGGATCCAAAAGAGCCTTCGTTTTACTCCAGGACAAGCAAAACCGCCTCTGCTTCTACTGCATCACCTTTTTTGCATTTTATCTCTTTTACGGTCCCTGAGGCTGTTGCCACAATGGGCAATTCCATTTTCATTGCTTCAAGGATTATAACCTCATCGTTTTCATGAACTGTATCTCCAACCTGGACTTTCACTTCAATTATCTTTCCTCCCATCGGAGCAGTAACTTCACTCACAGCAAATTCCTCCTTCACTCGCTTTCTTCTGTGCTACAAATTTTCGAACTTATCATATAACATTGAATCTGCTCGAATTGTCAAGAGAAAACTAAATCGTTATTAATCCAGCGATCCTCGCGGTGGTCGCTGATTAGTGGAAACCCACTCCTTTTATAAAATATCTCCAGCAGAAAATTTCGGCAAAGGAAAGCAAGCGCAGAAGGGTTTGGGGGTTGCCTTGATTTCTTATAGCAGAGGATGTAGAATTTCTCTGGTTCCAAGCAGTGAGTCTTTTTGCACAAGCATCACCTGGGAGTCACTCACTAGCAAGGCAGAAAGGGGGAACTTTGAAGTAAGCATGTCCGAGACTCTAAAGATATATACATACCCCGATCCTGTGCTGCGCACACCCACAGAAGAGGTAGTGGACATAGATGAGGAGACCCAGAAATTGATAGACCAAATGGCGGAAACCATGTATGCGGCCCCTGGCATAGGCCTTGCAGCAAATCAGGTGGGGGTGGCCAAAAGTATTGTGGTATATGATCTCACCCCCAAAGATAAGGGTCGAAATCTCTCTGTTCTGATCAATCCTGAGATAGTATCCAGCGAGGGGAGGATTGTATTTGACGAGGCCTGCCTCAGCGTTATTGATTTTTCTGCTGAAGTCGCAAGATCAGCAATGGTGAAAGTGCGGGGATTTGACAGACATGGGAGGCCGGTGGATATTGAAGCAGAAGGACTGCTTGCAATATGTCTCCAGCATGAGATTGATCACCTTAAGGGGAAACTCTTTATTGATTATGTCAGCAGCCTCAAGAGGGCTCTTTATAAGAAGAAGCTCAAGAAGATGATGAAGAAAAGCAAGGTGTCTAATACTTGATGACTGGCAGGCTCCCAAAAGAGAAGTTTCCTCTCCGGCCCAGGCTCGTATTTATGGGGACACCGGAATTCGCCGTTCCTTCTCTGAGGGCTCTTATTGGGGCTGGACACAATGTTGTTGCCGTTGTATCCCAGCCGGACAGGCCTAGGGGAAGGGGCAGGAAGATAATTTCTTCACCTGTAAAGCAAGTTGCCCGCGACCATGGGCTAGAGACTCTTGAGCCTGAAGAAGCTTCAGACGAAAGGTTTTGCGCTTTTATAAGAGGCAAAAAGCCCGACCTGATTATAGTTGTCGCCTTTGGCCAGATTCTGAAGAAAAACCTGCTGGAGATTCCAAGATGGGGTATAGTTAATGTTCATGCATCTCTTCTACCGAAGCTCCGAGGGGCCGCTCCAATCCAGTGGGCTATACTGAAGAGAGAACCGGTAACAGGCCTTACTATAATGCGAATGGACGAGGGACTGGATACGGGCCCTATCCTTTTTCAGGCGAAAGTTCCCATTTTAGACAATGAAACAGCAGGGCATTTGCATGATAGGCTGGCGCAACGAGCTGGAAAATTAATAGTGGAATTCCTGGAGAAAATGGTTGAAGACGCTATTGTGGAGATACCCCAGGATCACTCTAATGCGAGTTATGCTCCAAAGATTGAGCCCAGCCTTTATGAAGTGGATTGGAGAGAGTCGGCAGAACAGGTATCAGCGCGCATCAGGGCGTTTGATCCCAGGCCCGGTGCTTACACCCTGTTTCAGGGCCAGAGAATAAAGCTATTTGCATCAAGAGTGGTTGATGCTGGACGTGTTGACGTTGTTGCGGGGAAAATATTGGCGCACATAGACAAAGAACTGCTTGTTGAGACAGGAAGGGGACTGATTGCTATAAGAGAGATGCAATACCCAGGGCGAAAAAAGCTTCCGGTTGACGATTTCCTGAGAGGATTTCTTATACCTGAGGGGAGCATTTTGGGGAAATAGATATGGCGGAAAAGGGTAGTTCCCTTTCAAGAATTACGAAAGAGCTTGGATCCCAGACCCAAAACCAGAAGCCTGAAAAATGGACATTCATACTGTTGCTGCTTCTGACCTGTCTCGGCCTTGTCGTGGCAGCAGTAGTGCTCTGGCTGGTGCCCTACATAGGCTTTTCCAATATCAATCGCCATCTCCCCCTGATTATGGCTGTGCTCTTTGGCCTCATCGTGATGTTTCTTATAGGAGGTGGACTGACTCTCGTATTTACCATTATCCGCGGCAAGAATTTGTTTTTTAACAGAAAAATCCGCGGTGTCGTGATACGGTTCCTCTTCCCTCTTTTGGTGCTTGCCGGACGCTGCGTTGGCATAGACAAGGATAGGGTCAGGAGGGCATTTATAATGGTTAACAACCAGCTGGTCGCTGCTGAGGCAAGGCGTGTGCCCCCAAGCAAGTTACTGATCTTGCTCCCGCAATGTCTTCAGTTCCACGATTGTCCTGTGCGGATAACAGGTAATGTTGAAAATTGCAAGGGTTGTGGAAAATGCAAAATAAAGAATCTGGTCGAACTGTCTCGAAAATACGATATTTCCATTGCTGTCGCAACAGGGGGAACGTTGGCCAGAAAAATCGTCGTGGACAAGAAACCGGAAATGATCATTGGAGTGGCATGCGAGAGAGACCTGACTAGTGGAATACAAGATACTTACCCGATTCCCGTCTATGGTATCCTGAACAGGAGGCCCAATGGCCCTTGCTATGATACGGATGTTGACCTGGAACTTGTTGAAGAAGGGATTGCTACCTTTTTAGCACATGAAGCCGGAGACACCAAGGGACTTAGCCCTAAGGATACTGACAGAACAGCACAGTAGAGCAGTATACTCTGCGGATGCGCTGAACGCTTTTTTTGAGTCAAGTCCTTATCTCGATGAAAGGGATAAGGCTTTTACAACCAACCTTGTTCAGGGTGTACTCAGGTGGCGCCTAAGGCTTGACTGGATTATAGAGCAGTTTAGCGATTTCTCTCTCAAGAAAGTCAGCCCTCGCGTTTTAAATATCCTGCGATTAGCCCTCTATCAAATACTATTTCTGGATAGGGTCCCTGATTCTGCTGCGGTAAACGAGGCGGTAATGCAGGTCAAGAAACGAAATGGCAGGCATGTCGTCTCTTATGTCAATGCAGTTTTGCGAAATGTATGCAGGCGCAACGATCAAATATTCTTTCCTGACAGAGCAAAAGATCCTGTACTCTTTCTCTCGGTTTACTATTCTTACCCCGAGTGGATAGTGAATAAATGGCTCAGGGAGTTGGGAGTTGATTTTACCGAGCGTCTCCTGGCAGCCGGAAACAGGGTTCCTGTAACCACAATCAGGGCAAATCGTCTGAGGCTGAGCCGAGAAAGCCTCATCAGGCATCTTGAAGAGGAAGGGGTGAGAGCACAGCCCACTGCGCATTGTCCAGCGGGTCTGTTCTTGGAAGATTTGAGGGGCAGAGTGGATCTGCTTCAATCATTCAGTAAAGGCTTTTTTCAGGTCCAGGACCAGGCAGCTCAGATCTGCTCGTTTCTGCTCAGTCCACACCCTGGAGATCGGGTTCTAGATGTATGCGCCGGTTATGGGGGAAAAACCACCCATCTGGCTGAGCTGATGGGGGATATAGGCCTCGTGATTGCCCTTGACTTGAATCACAGGAAACTCCTTGCCCTGGCTTCAAGCGCGGCACGTCTTGGGATCCAAAGTATCAACCAGGTTGTTGCAGATGCTAGCAAGTCTCTTTCATTCCTATTCGCCCCAAAATTTGATTTGATCATGGTGGATGCACCGTGCTCGGGACTCGGGGTAATTTCAAGGCATCCGGATGCCAAGTGGAAAAAGAAAGAAGAGGATATTCCCCGTCTTGCCGAAATTCAAAAAAAGATGCTTCACGCGGCTTTTTCTGTGTTGAGACAAGGGAGGAGAATGCTCTACATAACCTGCACTATTTCCAGAGAGGAAAACGAAGGCGTGGTAGAGCACTTTCTAGCAAGCCAAAATGGAGCGTATTTGGAGGATTTGCGCGAAAATGCACCTGAATGGGCCAAAGTGTTGATTGATGCAAATGGCTTTTTTAGGACTTTCCCTCATGTTCATCAAATGGATGGATTTTTTGGTGCTCTTTTTGTAAGAAGATAGGTGGCTGCTCATCAATGTCCCGGAGGCTGTCGGAGAGAGGAAATGGCTTCGGTGTCAGGGGGTCGGAGCGGAAGGGCATTTGTGATATGCTTGGATAGCGTCTGGCGCGGCGGTAAATAACGTGGGTTTTGAGCAAGGAGGAAAAGATGGGGAAAATTGCACCCTCAATACTTTCTGCAGATTTTACCAGGCTTGGAGAAGAGGTAAAAGCAGTTGAAGAGGCCGGAGCAGATCTTATTCACGTGGACATAATGGATGGGCACTTTGTTCCCAACATTACGGCAGGGCCTTTGGTGGTGAAGGCGGTTCGGAAGGTAACTAAACTCCCGCTCGACGTGCACTTGATGATCTCCGCCCCAGATGAGTTTATAACCAGTTTTGTCGATGCGGGTGCTGACATGATCACCATCCACGTTGAGGCGGTCAATCACCTGCACAGGTCATTGCAGTACATAATGAAGGCGGGAGTCAAGCCCGGTGTATCACTAAACCCTGCTACACCTCTTGAGATGATTCAATATGTGCTCGAAGATTTGAATATGGTTCTTGTGATGACCGTGAACCCTGGGTTCGAAGCCCAAGAATTCATCCCCCAGGTGGTGCCCAAGATAAAAGCCTTAAGGAAAATGGTCGATGAAAGGGGCCTGGAAGTTGATATTGAAGTTGACGGCGGAATTAATCCCGAGACAATCGCGATTGTTTCATCTGCCGGTGCGAATGTATTCGTGGCTGGCTCTGCAATTTTCTACAGTAACGACTATCGTGAAACGATCAGGCTGATGAGAGAGAGAATAACTCCCTATTTGTGGGAGAAAGAATCAGAGAGACCCGGAGCTTGAACCGCCACAGATTGGCGGAAAAAACAGGGGGGCAAAAGATTTTGACTCTTTGCTCTACGCGTGTTAACTTAATAAAAATAAAGCTCTTAGTCCTCATTGCATGCTTGGTAACGTCCATGTATACTGTATCCGGCCATGGTAAAGGGCCGAGGTGAGGACTCAGGGAAAGCTAGCACCAGACTATCCAGAATAGATCAAGGCATTTCCGGCGAATTGAATAAGGACTTCGGCTTAAAGTCGAGAAATTTTGGAAAATTCATGGAATTGATGGAGGGATGGCCGAGTGGTTTAAGGCGGCGGTCTTGAAAACCGTTGTCCCGAAAGGGACCGTGGGTTCGAATCCTACTCCCTCCGCCAGAAAAAGGTATTACCTATGGGCTTACTGAGCTCATAATAATGATCGGCTTTCGATATTTCTTGCCTCCCTGGGGGTGGGAGTGTAAGTTAAAGCTGATGGTCCGCGGAGAGATGGCCGAGTTGGCTGAAGGCGCTCGCCTGCTAAGCGAGTGTAGGGTTAAAAGCCCTACCGAGGGTTCGAATCCCTCTCTCTCCGCCATTCTATTTTCTTAATACGCGGTAGCAAAGTAGTGGTTTTTTCTTGTTCCTGAGCCGGACCTTACCTTTCTTCTTAATGTTGAAATATTCTTTTGCGCGTTTGTAAACTTCATCGCTAATAATGATTTCTCCTCCTTTTGCCACCGATTGCAGTCTTGCCGCAGTGTTTACGCAATCGCCTATCACAGTGTAGTCCATTCTGTCCTTTGAACCGACGCTTCCCACTATTGCATTCCCGGTATTTATCCCGATTCCGATTTCAAATGTTTGCTTCTTAAGGCGCCTGCGGGTCTGCATGAGCTCTTCAGTGGCTCCCTGCATCTCTATAGCAGTTTTCACAGCATAATATGAGGGAGAAGCATTGTTCGAGGATATAAGTCCAAATACAGCCATGAGCTCGTCACCAATGAACTTGTCGAGAATACCGTAATTGTTCGAGATGACTTCCACCATCAGGGAAAAGTACTCATTCAACATTGCCACCACGTGATCTGCGGCCATCTTCTCTGAGATCGTTGTAAACCCCCTTATGTCTGCAAAAAGAACAGTAACCTCCCTCCTTTCATTATCAATAACTACCTCATTGCTCGAACGTACCAGGCGCTCCAGCAAGTTCTGTCCGACGTACCGGCGCAGCTTATTCTTCAATATCTCGTCCTTTTTAACCTTCTCATACGAAAGTGCAACCTCCTTGGCATAATGTTTCAGTTTGGCCCTTTGCTCTCTAATATCGGCATAGGCCTCTCTCAACTCTCGGATCATTGTTCTGAAATATCCGGCAATTTCATCCCCTTTGCCCTCTGTTTCTGTTGAGAGGTCTCTTGTCAATAGTTTTTGAAATTCAGCTAGAGCTGTTTCGTACTGTCCGAACTTGGCCAGCGCAACAGCACTTTCCACTGCCGCGATGTCTTGATTGTTCGAAAATGAAAACAATCTGCCAATAAGCTGCTGAGTATCTTCGGGGAGTTCAGGGATATCCTGGTCCAGCAGAGTATTTTCGATTTCTTTTTCTATGAGCTGGATTTTATTACGGAGGGAACTCAATAAAGATCTGTTTGTGGAAAACTGCTTATGAGATTTTACAAAGTCTAAAAGGGTAAGGTACTTTTTTCTCGCTTCTTCTAGAAGACCCTGCCTGCGGTAAGTCTCTGCCTCTCTGGCAAGCTGCTGTAAGCGTTTTGCGTCTGACACTTGTTATCCTTCTCTGCTTTTGGCACCATTCTGACCTAGCCAGCAAAAAACCATACTTATTTTCGCTTTATTTGCTCAAATTGTCAAAGCCTAAGAATTCCCTTGGACTTTGCTCACCAAGCTTGACAGCAGACTGCTCATGTGCTAATTGCTTCATCAATCCGCCAGAGGCGGAGGAGCCCGCCAGAGGCGGACAAGGGTGTGATTCCCCGCCCCTTGGGGCGGTTAAGAAAATTTCCGGTTGATACTCCGTCCGCTTGCGGCGGGGTAGTTCATTATTTTTCTATGCCTACCGAAAATTTGGCGGAAGAGGACACCATAACAATTATCACTTGAGAATCTCTCATAGTTTGAAGGCGTATTCTGATCAAAGGATAATTCTTTCTTGGCCGCATGGTAAGAAGGTTTAGTAACCTTTGGCGGGCCCCTATTTCAAGATCAGAGTTTAAGCTGAAGGGAGACATCATGACGAACTGGGGATTTCCTCACAGGTTTCACTCAGGTTTTGTTTTGCCAGGTTAACCACCATGGCTTGTTTTTCCTGCCAGCAGGGAAGGAGGAAACACCATGAGAGTCTTACTTGTTTATCCAGAGACGCCCTCCACTTTCTACGGATTTCGTCACGCTCTAAGATTTATCTCGAAAAAAGCAGACGGTCCTCCACTGGGATTGCTCACTGTAGCTGCTATGCTACCGGGGGAGTGGGAAAAGAAATTGATTGATATGAACGTGGCTCCTTTGAGAGACAAAGACATCCTGTGGGCAGACTATGTTTTCGTGAGTGGCATGAACATACAGAAGGCCTCTTTCAAAGATGTGATCAAACGCTGCAACGAGCTTGGGGTAAAAGTCGTTGCCGGCGGTCCAATGGCAACAATCGAGCACGAGGAATTTGATGGCGTGGATCACTTTGTTCTAAACGAGGCGGAAATTACCCTTCCCATGTTCCTTGAAGACTTAAAAAGTGGCAGCCCAAAACATATGTACACCTCCTCGAAGTTTCCTGACATTTCGCTGACACCGGTTCCGCTTTGGGATCTCCTGGACATGAAAGCTTATGCGACAATGTATCTTCAATACTCCAGGGGATGTCCCTTTAATTGCGAATTCTGCAGCGTGACTATGCTAAACGGGCACAAGCCGCGAACAAAAAGCAAAGAGCAATTCTTAGCCGAGCTGCAATCATTGTATGAGCTTGGGTGGCGGGGTGGCATATTTGTTGTTGACGACAATTTCATAGGTAACAAGAAAAAGCTTAAAGCAGAAATGTTGCCGGCATTGATCGACTGGGGTAGGAGACGCAGTTATCCCTTTGAGTTCACCACCGAGGCCTCTATTAACCTGGCAGATGATCCCGAGCTGGTCCAGCTCATGGTGGAAGCGGGTTTCCATTCTGTGTTCACTGGTATTGAGACACCAAACGACGAAAGTCTGGCTGAGTGCGGAAAATCTCAGAATTTGCACAGGGACTTGCTGGGCTCCGTGAGATTTTTGCAAAGGCGAGGTCTCAGGGTTTCGGCAGGGTTTATAGTGGGTTTCGACCATGATTCACCAGGCATTTTTGAACAAATGGTGAACTTCATTCAGAAGAGCGGGATCGTGACAGCCATGGTAGGCTTACTGAATGCACCTCCAGGTACAAGGCTTTTCCAGCGCCTGAAATCGGAGAATCGCCTGCTGAATTTGGCTAGTGGGGATAATATGGATGGTTCGATGAATTTCGTACCCAAAATGGACTACGAGCGTTTAAAGAGAGGTTACAGGGAAATTCTTGAAAACATTTATTCGCACAAGCAATACTATGAGCGGGTGAAAACCCTTCTTCGCGAATACAATCCTCAGCTGAAAAAACCAAGAAGAGTCACCCTTCAGGATGTGAAGGCGATCCTCAGGTCGGTTTGGGTGCTGGGCGTTGTCGAAAAGGGGAAGCGTTATTATTGGCAGCTTTTTTTCCTGAGCCTTTTCAAATACCGTAGAAAATTTTCTCTTGCCATGATGATGGCAGTCTATGGCCTGCACTTCAGGCGGATCGTAGACGCAATCCGAAGAAGTTCTCTTGCTTGAATCAGCCGGTGCTGGAAGAGGCGTACCTGGCTGGGGTACGCTTTATTTTTTACCGTAGCAGTTGATTCCTTTGAATCTTTCCCTGTAAGAAGCGAGCAATGGCGCAAGCTCTCGGTACGGTGGTCTTACTTCTTTGAGGCGTTTCTTTATTTCTTCGTCGCTCAGCCTGACGTTTAACTTCCTCTTCGGGATATCTATTTCAATTATGTCTCCATCTCGAATAGCGCCAATGGGGCCCCCATTGTAGGCCTCCATTTCAACGTGGCCCACACAGGGTCCTGTTGTGGCCCCTGAAAACCTCCCATCAGTGATGAGTGCTACCTTTTTGTATCCAGCTCCTTTTATAGCATCGGTTGGTGTCAGCATTTCGGGCATACCCGGGGCGCCAGCCGGCCCCTGGAACGGCAAAACGACGACATCCCCCTCCCTGATAGTCTTTTTTTCTATGGCATCAAGCAACTCATTCTCAGTAAAGAATACTTTTGCAGGACCGCTGTGAGCGAGCATCTCTTTTTCAACGGCGGTTTGCTTTATGACAGCACTATTGGCGATGTTTCCCTTAAGAACAGCTATCCCTCCCTCCGAGTGGTATGGATTACCGAACGGTCTTATGACATCAGCATCAAGTGTGTTCCCCTGATTCGCAATATTCCTGATGGAGAGGCCGGTCACAGTTGGAGAATCCTTTATCTTGTCCTTTAGGCGATTGAGTACTGCCGGAACACCTCCGGCACGGTGAATGTCAGCCATTTCGTGTTCTCCTGACGGAATGATTGCACACAGGTGGGGAGTTTCCCCTGATATTTTGTCAAATACTTCGATGTCAATATCGAGTCCAGCCTCTTTTGCAATTGCAGGAATATGCAAAACGGCGTTTGTAGAACCGCCCATGCACATATCCACCCTAATGGCGTTTTCGAAAGCTTGGCCAGTCATTATGTGACGGGGTTTGGTATCGTTTCTGACAAGTTCCACAATCCTCTTCCCGGTTTCATACGCTTGTTTTCTCTTAAGAGGATCTACAGCAGGGGTTGTCGCGCACCCCGTCAGCGACATACCAAGCACTTCCGTTACAACAGCCATCGTATTAGCCGTATAAAGACCCACACAGGCCCCGGCACCGCAAGCCATCAGCGGGAGGAGGGCTTTTGCGCCTTCTTCGCTCATGGTGCCCGCTTTGACTTGGCCGACAATCTTGAACCCTTCAATAGGGTGATGTTTTTTGCCTTCAACAATGTTTGCTTTCATTGGGCCGCCGGTCAGTATTATCGCCGGTAAGTCAAGGCGCGCTGCGGCCATTAGCATGCCGGGAGTTATTTTGTCACAATTAGTTACCCCCACCCAGCCGTCAAGAGAGTGGGAGAGGACCATGATTTCAATGTTTTCAGCCACGTGCTCTCGGCTTGGAAGGCTTAGCCTCATCTCCACAAACATGGCAATACCGTCGCAGACTCCCGGAACGCCCCATTCAAGTGGCACCCCACCTGCATCCCTCACTCCTCTCTTGATTTCAGCTGTCAGCTCGTTTAAGTGGACATGGCCGGGGATAATGGTATTATAGCTGTTTGCAATACCGATAAAGGGCCTGTCCGGGTCGAAGTCGCTTTTTTTCAACCCTGAAGACATCAAAAGAGCGCGGTGAGGAAGTGTTTCAATTCTTTTTTTTAGGATATCTGAACGCATTTTGAAGCTCCTGAGTTCTTTTTTGCACCACAGTTCTTGCGAAATTCTATAGCCAACTTTATTCTGCCCGCCTTGGCGGGCTGGTCTTTTCAAGGACTATCAAGTTTCCTGCGCCATATTGTGCCCTGTCTTGTATCAATGAGCTGAATTCCCATGTCCTCGAGCTCGGCCCTAATTTTATCAGCTGTTGACCAATCCCCTGCTCTTCTTGCCCGGTCTCTTTTTGCTATAAAAGCCTGGATTTTTTCATCCTCCTTTTGAGGCATCAAGTCCATGACCTCCAGAACTGAGTTGATTCTCTTTAGCGCTCGTTCGATCTGTTCCTTATCAGTGCCGGAGATACCGTTTTTGTCCATAATCCGGTTTATTTCTCCTACAAACTCGAAAAGCGCTGCAAGGGCCGGTGCGATACTGAAGTCGTCATCAAGAGATTCCTTGAACTTGTGCCTAAGGTCATAGATCAATTGATCCATCTCCGGGTAGGGGTCTCCCTCAGGGCACCGATACAGCTTATAGACGAACTGATCCAGATGGGAAACGGTGTTTTGGGCTGCTCTGAGGTTTGCCCAGGAAAAGACAATAGGTTTGCGATAGTGGCGACTCAAAAGCCAGTAGCGAATGCCTCTCCCTGTGAAGCCCTTGCTCAAAATATCCTTCAAGGTCAGGATTTCATTTCCCGCACTACGAGAGGGCTTTTTCCCGTCAACCATTACCAGCTCGTTATGAAGCCAGTAGTTGGCTAGAGGCCTTCCTGACATGGCAGCGCTGATTGCAATGATGTTTTCATGATGTGGAAAAATCAAGTCGACGCTGCTCATATGTATGTCATAGGTTTCACCAAGGAACTTCATGGCAATGGTAGGGCATTCGAGATGCCAGCTAGGTCTCAAATTTCCCCATTTCGTTTTATAGAATATTCCCCTTTTTAACTCGTTAAGGGTTGATCTTTTGAGTAGAGTGAAATCCCTTGGGTTATCCTTTTCGTAAAGATCTAAGTCGACCGTTTTTCCAAGCTTGATTTTTTCGAGGTCTATCCTGGAGAGCTTCCCGTAATCCTTAAATCTAGATATATCGAAATAGACAGATCTAAGTTTTTCATAAGCATAGCCTTTTTCCACCAGTTTTCTCACGATCTCAATCATGTCTTCCACGTGCTCACTAGCCCTTGGATATTCAGAAGCTTTCTTGATGTTCAATGTCTGAAGGTCTTCTAGGAAACTGTGGAAATACTTCTCGGTAAAATCACTCAGTGGCAAGCCAGCTTTTTCAGCACCCTCTATGGTCCTGTCATCAAGGTCCGTGAGGTTCATAATGTGGGTGACATTGTACCCCTTGAACTCCAGGTAGCGCCTTACCAGGTCTGAAAAAACAAAGCGCCTGCACTCTCCAATATGAATTGGCCCACAAAGGGTGGGACCGCATGAGTAAAGCTTTACCCGGCTTTCTTCAATGGGAACAAATTCCACTTTGTTGCGGCTCAGCGTATCATAGAGTGTGATACCTGATTTCCTCTTGACCTCGAAAAGAGGAGTGCTCAGGTACCTCTCTCCTCCATCAGGGAAGATAACCACAATTCTGCCTTGATTCATCTCCCTGGCAATTTTCAGGGCTCCTGCCATAGCCGCCCCGGAACTCATCCCCACAAAGATTCCCTCTTCTCTGGCAAGCATCCTGGAGGTATAATAAGCCTCTTCGTCATCAATGTTTATTATTCGGTCAGTGAGCGCCTTGTTGAAAATTCCGGGCCGATAGGACTCTTTCATATTTTTCAGACCCTGAATCTTATGCCCCAGGTACGGCTCTATCCCGACAATCTTGACTTCTGGATTCAGTTCTCTCAATCGCCTTGAAAGCCCCATTAAAGTGCCGGTTGTCCCCATAGCAGCGACAACAGCATTCAAGTTGCCCCCTGTTTGCTCCCAGATTTCCGCTGCAGTTCCGTAATAGTGAGATTTCCAGTTGGATTCATTGTTGAATTGGTCGGCGAGCCAATATTTTTGTGGCTCCTCTCTTGTCAGGTTGTAAACGAACTCGATCGCCCCATCAGTTCCCAGATGTTCAGGCGTGAACTTTAACTCTGCCCCCATAGCTTTTAGGATCTTTTTTCTTTCTTCACTTACTCCTTCGGACATGATCAGGAGAATTCTGTACCCTATCACAGCGGAAACAAGGGAAAGTCCTATTCCCGTGTTGCCACTCGTAGCCTCCAAAATGATTTTGTCTTTGGTCAGGTCACCTCTTTTTTCGGCTTCCTCGATCATGTAAAGCGCCGGCCTGTCCTTTACTGACCCTCCCGGGTTAAATGACTCCAGTTTAGCCAGGATTTCGACCCTCGGGTTTGGGTTTAGCCTTGTTACTGGAACCAGCGGGGTTCCGCCAATGTGGTCAAGAATATTGTTATATTTGTTTTTCATATGGCAAATTTCGCTGAACTTGCATTCCTAAATCTGAACCAAATAAATGAGGGGCACGCATCTGAGGGCCGTTCGCCAGGGCCAACCCCCTGAAGGGCATAGATTTTCTGCAATTTGTGTGTCCCCGAGCGCCCTTTATCAAAGGAGAGCAAGAAACTCCAAAAGAGTCATTGCTCCAGGTTGTCAAAAGCCAGAATAGAGAAGTCTATGATAAGAGCGATGTGAATTGCAACAGGGAAATTTGGGCCAAACTGGGAGAATTTTCTCATTGCTCAATGCGTTTTCCTGGCTAATTTGCTGGTGCGAGCTCGTTTTTTGGGGGGCTGCCCTTGACATTTAAGTATCAGTCATTATTTTCATTTATCAAATTTTATTGGATTAGGTAGGGTAAACTTTGAGTTCAATCCTAGGTTTTTCTAACCCAAATCTAAAAGCTATATTTGAAAAGGGAGGGAGACAGAAAAAATGAAACTCAGACCATTACATGATCGAGTTATTGTAAAAAGAGTGGAAGAGGAAGAGAAAACCAAAGGTGGAATTATTATCCCGGACACAGCAAAGGAAAAACCGATTGAGGGGAAAGTGGTGGCCGTGGGAGCCGGCAAGATTCTGGAAAACGGCAAGAAACTTCCGCTGGAAGTCAAGAAAGGGGATCGCGTGTTGTTCGGAAAATATGCCGGGACCGATGTCAAGATTGAAGGAGAGGAACACCTGATAATGAGGGAAGAGGACATTATTGCCATTGTTGAGTAAGTGTATTGTGATTTGAATATGGAAGTTAAATGTAAATAATCGAAAATTGAAGGAGGATGTTAAATATGGCAAAAGAAATAAAGTATAGCCAAAAAGCAAGGGAATCCATTCTAAGGGGTGTAGATACGCTTGCGGATGCAGTCAAGGTGACCCTGGGACCCAAGGGGCGAAATGTTGTATTGGAAAAAACTTTTGGTTCTCCGAACATAACAAAGGACGGAGTGACCGTGGCAAAGGAGATTGAGCTGGAAGACAAGTTTGAAAATATGGGCGCTCAAATGGTGAAAGAGGTTGCCTCCAAGACATCGGACGTGGCAGGTGACGGGACCACTACGGCGACCGTTTTGGCTCAGTGCATATACAGAGAAGGCTCAAAGCTTGTGGCGGCAGGCGTTAACCCGATGGCTGTTAAGAGGGGCATAGAAAAAGCCGTGGAAACTGCTGTTGAAGAACTTAAAAAGATTTCAAAGCCCACTAAAGATCAGGAAGAGATTGCTCAAGTAGGGACCATCTCCGCAAATAATGACCTAACGATTGGCAACATTATTGCTGAAGCAATGAACAAAGTGGGAAAAGAAGGCGTTATTACCGTGGAAGAAGCCAAGGGCATGGAGACAACTCTTGAAATAGTTGAGGGCATGCAGTTTGATCGCGGCTATCTCTCGCCGTATTTTGTTACCGACCCAGAGAAGATGCTAGTTACCCTTTCTGAGCCTTATATTTTGCTTCATGAGAAAAAGATCAGCAACATGAAGGACTTGATACCCATCCTGGAACAGATTGCAAAAATGGGGAAACCTCTGCTGATCATTGCCGAAGATGTGGAAGGTGAGGCTCTGGCGACTCTTGTGGTCAACAAGCTAAGGGGGACCTTGAAGTGTGCGGCGGTAAAAGCCCCGGGTTTCGGCGACAGGAGAAAGGCGATGCTGGAAGATATCGCCATTTTGACAGGCGGACGGGTTATTTCGGAAGACCTAGGCCTGAAGCTCGAGAATGTCACAATTAATGATCTTGGTACTGCCAAGACTATAAATATAGACAAGGATAACACCACCATAGTTGACGGTGGCGGAAGCCGGAAGGATCTTGAAGGAAGAGTAAAGCAAATAAGGGCTCAGATTGAGGAGACCACTTCAGACTATGACAGGGAAAAGCTCCAGGAAAGACTCGCAAAATTGATAGGTGGAGTGGCTGTCATAAATGTGGGAGCAGCTACCGAGACCGAAATGAAAGAGAAAAAGGCCCGCGTTGAAGACGCCCTGAATGCCACGAGAGCAGCTGTTGAGGAAGGCATAGTGCCCGGTGGCGGTGTGGCACTGCTAAGGACAATAAGGGCGCTTTCGAAACTGGAACTTGAAGGTGAAGAACAAAATGGTGTCAAACTGGTTATGAGGGCACTTGAGGAACCTGTTCGGCAGATCGCAAACAATGCTGGCGCAGAGGGCTCCGTGGTGGTTGAAAAAGTCAGGGACGCAAAAGGAGCCATGGGATTTAACGCAGATACGGGGCAATTTGAGGACCTCATGAAAGCAGGGATCATCGACCCGACAAAAGTAACTCGGTTCGCTCTTCAGAATGCTGCCTCAGTAGCGGCACTGCTCCTTACTACCGAGGCAATGGTGGCAGAGAAACCCAAAGAGAAAGAGGAGATGCCGGGAATGCCTCCAGGAGGCGGTATGGGCGGTATGGGCGGCATGATGTAGAAAGCGTGCCGGAGATTTCTCTGCAACAAAATTTTCTTAAATTTGAGGGGCTGTATGAAAAGAGAGTTTTTCATGCAGCTCCTTTTTTGTGAAAAGCTTACCTACTCGAAGATGCCATACTGTTTTGAGTAATGATAATAGATCGGTGTTTAGCTTGGGTTGCCAACGAAGTACGTGCTCAAAAGAAAAGACTAGAAGAGTTTTTCTGGCCAGCTTCCGATAGCGCCAGTTTTCTGACAGGCGCCTGGGAACGGGACAAGCCCGGTAGAGTCATACCAGATAAAATGCCTTTTTGCCTCTGTACAACTGCCCAGAGGATCTTCGCTTTCTCATAAGCCCTGACTTATTGCCTAGTGAAAGTATTGTTGACAAAAATCCTTAACAAAATATAATTATATATAATTAATCTTAATGCTATTACCTGAGCCGAAACATGATAACATTAGAACCCGATGCATAAACAAAGAATGAAGCTAAGGAGGCTTTCAGAAATTGGTCCCATTTAAAGAACGCAGAAGCGGAAAAGATAGACGCTCGGGAAAGGATAGAAGAAGAGCTGGTGATCGCTCGGCTATGAGACCTGAAGTGCAACCTGATGAAGGTCTTGCCGAGGTTTCCGGTGCCGGAGTTCCTCTGAGAAAGGACTTATCCCTGGTCTGGAACAGCAAAGGTAAGGAGCTTCTTAGACAAAACCGGTACGATGATGCAAGAAAAGCGTTCAAGATGGCGATTCAGATCAAACCTTTGTTTGGAGAGGGATGGTATAATCTGGCAAGCGTAGACTCCTACAAGGGTGAAATAGAGGATGCCCTTTCAGAGCTCAGAAAGGCAATTGAGATAGAGCCGGGTTTTAGAGAAAAAGCCAAGGTAAACAGGTACTTCAAGAAACTTCAAGACAATGAGATGTTTAAGAAGCTTCTGGGGTAAGCCATTTTCCTCCCCTCCAGGTTTTTTATCCCATGAAAATACCTAAGTATTCATGGTCATCTGTGCTCCACGGCTTTCACAAAAAACGGTAAATTTCATACTCTTTCGTGATAGCGTGTGGCCTGTTCTGCAAAACGACTGACCATGTTGGGCTATTTGGGCCCCTCCCCACATAGAGGATCTGATTCTAGCCTCCGAAGCGATGGTTTAGAAAGTTGAAAGGGCATGAGGCTCGCTGATATCAGAGAAAAACTTAGGAACCTGGCTGACGCAGACAGGGCTAAAACAATGCAAAGGTTTTTTAAAACAGGGCCCGGGGAATATGCTGAAGGAGATCTTTTTTTGGGCATCAGGGTGCCCATGGTGCGGAAACTGGCAAAGGAATATAGGGAACTTGCCTACTCCTCGATCTTGTCCCTGCTCACCTCACCCATCCACGAGGAAAGACAGGTTGCGCTATTTATCCTTGTATACAAATATCAGAGAGCGGGAAACGAAGGAAAAGAGAAAATTTATAACCTCTACCTTGACAACACCAGATTTGTTAATAATTGGGATCTGGTTGATGCAACAGCAGAACACATTGTTGGCGCTTTCTTAATGCACAGAGAGAAAACACCTCTTTACAGGCTGGCAAAGTCCGGGTTGCTTTGGGAGCGCCGAATAGCGGTCATGTCGACATTCCACTTTATAAAGCACAACGAGTTTTCCGAGACCCTTAAGATATCCTCTATGCTGGTCAATGACCGAGAAGACTTGATACATAAGGCAGTTGGATGGATGCTGCGCGAAGTTGGAAAGAGGGACATTGAAACCGAAGAGCTGTTCCTTAGAAAGCATTACAGAAAAATGCCCCGGACAATGTTGAGGTATGCGATTGAAAGATTTCCTGAAACAAAGAGAAAAGCATACCTGCTTGGTAAAATATGAGAGGTTTACCTAGGGTTTGGCAACGGCCTGCGGTCGTAAGGTCACACTCGGGTTTTAGAAGAAAGGTTAGCAGATGATGAACCAGCGAAGAAGTTCTATTCTTTGCCCCAATTGCAGGAAGCTCATTAGCGTTGATGAAGAGCGCTGCCCTTATTGCGGGACAAGAAACCCAGGATCACGATGGAAAAATAACCTTTGGACAAGGGGGTTCAGAAATACTGATCAGTACATAAAGGCGATTATCTATGTCAACATTGCCATGTACGTGTTCTCCATCTTGCTTGATCCTCTTTCTGTTGGGCACTCTGCGAATCCACTTGCCTTTTTGTCCCCTTCGAATAAGAGCCTTTTCTTCTTGGGGGCTACAGGGACTATCCCTGTAGCGCGCTTTCATCGGTGGTGGACAATTGTTTCCGCAAACTATCTTCACGGAGGTATCATCCACATTCTTTTTAACATGATAGCCCTCAAACAGCTCGCTCCGGTTGCTTTGAACGAATACGGTGCCTACAGGATGGTCAGCATCTATACCCTTGGCGGCATCGTGGGCTACCTGATGTCTTATGTTGCAGGCGTGCCGTTGACAATTGGAGCTTCTGCAGCCATATGCAGCCTCATTGGTGCTATCATTTACTATGGAAAAAGTAGAGGAGGAGCCTACGGCCAGGCACTCTACAGGCAGGTAGGAGCATGGGCCATAGGGATTTTTGTGTTTGGGCTATTGGTTCCAGGCATAAACAATTGGGCTCATGGCGGGGGCATA
>Ga0190359_1000367_pt1:10000-31410 | contig 31410 bp, 24 predicted proteins | sample 48721823_MG_FD_161269 | JGI IMG/M metagenome (GOLD analysis project Ga0190359, IMG submission 161269) | Hydrothermal vent microbial mat bacterial communities from Southern Trench, Guaymas Basin, Mexico - 4872-18-2-3_MG | ecosystem: Environmental > Aquatic > Marine > Hydrothermal... | reverse complement strand
TGGTTACACGGCGGGAGGCTTTGGCATTTTTCAATATCCCGGATGATCTTAAGGTGATTCTGGTGCTGGGAGGCAGCCTGGGTGCCAGCACAATCAACAGGGCCATACTGCAACACCTGAATGAATTGCAGGGTAAGTCTGTTTTTCTGATATGGCAGACTGGGAGGTATTACTATGAAGGAATAATGAATAATATAAAAAGAAACGAAAAGTTCAACGTATTGATACAGGATTTTATCCAACGTATGGACATGGCCTATGCTGCTGCGACAGTGATCATCTCGAGGGCCGGTGCAGGAACGATCTCCGAGCTGGCTGTGGTGGGAAAACCGGTTATTCTGGTGCCATCACCCAATGTGGTGGAAGACCACCAAACAAAAAATGCCATTGCCCTTGTGAAACAAGAAGCTGCGGAGATGATCCCGGATAGCGAGGCGGAAGAAAACCTGATGAGATATGCCCTTGCTTTGCTTGAAGATCCTGTCAGAATGAAAATACTGTCGGAAAACATGAAAAAAATGGCACGGCCTTATGCCAGCAGGGATATTGTTAAGAAAATATTGGATTTAACGGTAATGAAAAATGAGTGACATTACACAATATAACAGGATCTTTTTTGTCGGGATAGGAGGGATTGGTATGAGTGCCCTGGCCCGTTATTTTCGGGCAGGCGGTTATCAGGTGGCCGGGTATGACCGGACATCCTCAGCCATAACAGATGCATTGGAGAAAGAGGACATACAGATTATCTTTGATGATAATGTAGATGCCATACCTTCCTCATACAAAGAACCGGCTGGCAAAGAGGATACATTGGTTATATATACGCCTGCCATACCTGCAAATCATCCCGGAATGAAATATTTTCGGGAACAGGGATATACCCTTTTCAAACGAGCACAGGTATTAGGTATGATTGCCGACCGGATGAGACCGGTAGCCGTAGCTGGTACCCACGGCAAGACTACCACCTCCACAATGATTGCTCATGTTATGAAACAATCGATATTGGATTGTTCGGCGTTTCTTGGCGGTATCAGCAAAAACTATGATAGTAATCTGTTGCTGGGAGAAAGTGACTGGGTAGTGCTGGAAGCGGATGAATTTGACCGTTCTTTTCTTTTCCTGCATCCGGAAGTGGCTGTGATCACCTCCATGGATGCGGATCATCTTGATATTTATCATACCCATGAACAGTTGATAAAAACCTTTCATCAGTTTATCAGCCAGGTCAGGTCAGGAGGTAGAATACTGATGCATTATGGATTGCCTGTTGATCGAAGTGTGAATCCGGAAGTTACCTGGTTTACTTACGGTTTGGATGAAAAAGCTGATTATTATGCTACGGAACTTTCCTATCGTGACGGATACCATATTTTTAATGTCCATACTCCTGAAGGAGAGATTCATGAGATTCACCTGGGATTGCCAGGTAAAGTGAATGTGGAAAATGCCCTGGCTGCCATAGCCGTTGCCCATCTGCTGGGAATATCCGAAGAAAGTATTAAAAAATCCCTGTTTCTCTTCAAGGGGGTGCGACGGCGATTTGACATCCGGGTAAATACCCCCGGACAGGTTTATATTGATGACTATGCTCATCATCCCGTGGAATTGAAAGCTGCCATAGAATCTGCAAGGGAAATGTTTCCAGGTATGAAAATTACCGGTATCTTTCAGCCACATCTTTATACCCGTACGCGTGATTTTGCAAGAGCGTTTGCAGAGAGCCTGGATCTGTTAGATACGGCAGTATTACTGAATATCTATCCGGCACGTGAAAAACCTGTCCCGGGAATCACTTCACGTGTCATACTGGATCAAATGAAAATAAAGGACAAGATACTGATAAATAAAGAAGAAGCGGTGGCGTGGGTAGAAAAATACAGGCCGGAGCTCTTGCTAACGCTGGGTGCCGGGGATATTGACCGGTTGGTTGAACCTGTTGAAAAGATATTTAATAAAGAACAGTAATAACATGGGAATTAAAAGATTCTTCACCGGAATATTGCACATGCTGGAATACCTCTTCTTACTGATGGTTCTTGTATTGCTTACCGCTACGGTTTCAGAAAAGAAGAAACAGGTACTCTGCCGGGCCATTGTTCCGAATATTCTGGATTCATCCCGTGTACGGTTCGTTACAGAACAGGATGTAAAAGAAATCCTGCGAAAAAAAGGGGGAAGAATGCTGGGAATGCCATTGTGTCAGATCAACACGGCAAAAATCGAGGAAGTTCTTTTAAAACATCCCTATATTAAGCAAGCCGAAGCTTACAAGGATGCAAACGGTGTCTTGAATATTGATATAATACAAAGAAATCCGATTGTTCGTATTTACCTGCCGGGACGACCCGGGTTCTTTGTGGATGAGCAAGGGTATATACTGCCCTGGTCTGCACGCTATCCGGTACATGTTCTGGTAGCCACCGGCAACATTCCGGCACTTTCACGTATATCTTCATTTAGAACAATATACGATCTTCCTGAGCGGACACATATTCAGGATATTTATCGTCTGTCCCGTTTTATCGACTCGGTGCCATTCTGGAAATCCCAGATAGAAGAGATCTACGTCGATGACAACGGGGAGTATACCCTGACGCCAAGGGTGGGATCCCATGCAATTATCCTGGGAGATATGGACAATTATAAAGAAAAATTCAGCAAGCTTTATATTTTTTATACCCATGCCCTGAACAACATAGGATGGAATCGCTATACCATTATTAATCTCTCCTTCAAAAATCAGATAGTATGTACGAAAAGAAATCAATGAAACCAAAATATAATATAATAAACCGTTAGACTATGGAAAAACGACAACCAGTTGTGGCTGCCATTGATATTGGCACGACCAAAATTGTGTGTCTGGTAGGACGCAAAAACGAATCCGGCCAGATAGAGATTCTTGCTTTGAGCAAAGCCCCTTCTACGGGCGTAAAACGCGGCGTAGTCCTGAATATAGAAGAAACCGTTAATGCACTTCGGAAAACCGTGGAGGAAGTTCAGTTAAAATCTTCCGTCATTTTTGAGGAGGTGTATGTCGGGATTGCCGGGCAGCATATCCGCAGTATCCGGAACCGGGGTTATATTAACCGGGACAGTGACGATGAAGAGATTAAAAAAAGAGATATCATGCGGCTCATTGATGATATGAGCAAGATCCCTATTGATGTGGGGGAGGAGATCATCCATGTACTTCCCCAGAACTTTATCGTGGATAATGAAACGGGTGTGAAAAATCCGGTGGGTATGTCGGGGAGAAGACTGGAAGCCAACTTCCATATTGTGATTGGCAAAGTGGCGTCGGCAAAAAACATTGAAAAGTGTGTTAACAGGATTAATTTGAAGATCAAGGATCTTATACTGGAACCACTGGCTTCTTCCGCAGCAGTGCTTACGGATGATGAGAAAGAGGCGGGTGTTGCCCTGGTGGATATTGGTGGCGGCACGACTGATATTGCCGTGTACTATGACAATGTGATCCGGCATACTGCTGTAATCCCCTTTGGAGGCAATGTTATCACCAAAGATATCAAGGAAGGATGTGCTATCCTGAATCGTCATGCCGAACAGTTGAAAACCCGTTACGGTTCGGCGCTAGGGGATTTTGCGCCGGAAGATAAGGTGGTAACCATCCCCGGTATAAGTGGCAGGGAACCCAAGGAGATATCTTTTAAGAGCCTGGCTTATATTATCCAGTCACGCATGGAAGAGATCATTGATGCTGTTTTGTATGAGATTGAGAATTCGGGCTTTGCCGATAAGCTGGCTGCTGGCATAGTTATTACCGGAGGCGGGGCAAAACTGAGACATCTGCCTCAGCTGGTCAAATATAAAACCGGATATGATGTACGTATCGGTTATCCCAGCGAACACCTGGGAGGAGAACTGGAAGATGAAATAAACCAGCCTATGTATGCTACGGCGGTGGGATTGATGCTGAAAGGAATGGAATACGATAATAATGCCACTATAAAACAGGAAAAAGTAAAAAGTGAGGTGAATGATCACCCTGATAGAGAGACTGTCGGAGAGGAAAATAGCAAAGGGAGAAGCAGGATCTTTGACAGGGTGAAAACAGCTTTGGAGGAGATGTTTGCAGAAAAAGGCTCTGAAATGTAAGGAAAATAATCTTTAAAAACATAATGAGATGAATGAAGGATTAATGGAATTCAATCTTCCCCCCGAGCGTTCGTCCATCATCAAGGTACTGGGCGTTGGCGGGGGTGGCAGCAATGCTGTGAACTACATGTACCGGCAAGGTATACGGGATGTCAACTTTGTTATCTGCAATACGGATGCCCAGGCATTGAACAACAGTCCTGTTCCGGTAAAAATCCAGATTGGGGAATCCATCACCGAAGGCCGGGGAGCAGGAAGTAAACCGGAAATAGGCAAACAAGCTGCAGAAGAAAACCTCAGTGACATCATGAACACTCTGGGGGATAATACCAAGATGGTTTTTATTACTGCCGGCATGGGTGGCGGTACAGGCACAGGAGCTGCACCCGTTATCGCCAAAGCCTGTAAGGAAAAAGGAATACTGACAGTGGCTATCGTGACCATCCCCTTCCGGTTTGAAGGACAAAAAAGAATCTCTCAGGCTATTGAAGGTATTGATGAACTGCGTTACCATGTGGATTCCCTGCTGGTCATTAACAATGAGAAACTTAGGGAGATATACGGAGATCTGAAGCTGTCAGCGGCATTTTCAAGGGCTGACAATGTCTTGTCCCTGGCAGCCAAAGGGATCGCTGAGATCATTACTGTTCATGGCTATATAAATGTCGACTTTGCCGATGTGGAAACGGTGGTGAAAGACAGTGGTGTGGCTATCCTGGGATCAGGATCTTCCTCTGGTGAGAACAGGGCCCGCAAAGCGATCGAAGAAGCTCTCAACTCTCCGTTGCTGAACTCGAATGATATTACCGGAGCCAAGAGTATCTTGCTGAACATTACCTCCGGGAAGAATGAGATCAGCATGGATGAAGTAGGGGAAATTACCGACTATATCAATGCCAGCGCTGCAGATGATGCACTGATAATATGGGGAACATGCACAGATGAATCGATGGAAGATGAGGTGAATGTGACTATCATCGCAACCGGGTTCACGGCCAACAGCATTCCCGAATTATATACATATCACAAGAAAAAGAAAAGCATCCCCCTGGAAGGATCTTTTTTTGATAATCCCGAACTGGAGGTAACAACGAAATCTTCCAAAGGAAAGAATTATAAGCTGGATGAATTTGACGAAGTTCAACAAACCATAAAGTTTAATGTCACGGATGTCTCCGGAGAACATCATACGCCGATTATACCCCGTAAAAAAAGAAAATCAAAGGATGATGCCGGAGACAAGGATGCCAAAAGAATGGAAGAGATCAAAACCCGGCAGACCATTCTTCGTGGGAACGATATGAATGTGATTCCAAAAGATGAAGAGATCCAACGGCTGGAAGATGAACCGGCCTATAAACGGAAAAAGCTCAAGATAGACGAAATGTTCGTTCCTTCATCAAAAAGAAAGATATCCAAGTACTCATTGATTGTTGATGACGAGGATAATGAAACCAAACTTAGTGATGAGAACCCCTATCTGAATGATAATGTAGATTAAAAAAGACCGGAATTCCCGGTCTTTTCTTTTTTAGAAGAATTTGGCTCTTTCATCTTTAATATCCGCATGTTTCTTCAACGCGTTGTATGCTTCGAAGTTGGTTCTTGTCTGGAAATTTGCCATTAACCGGGTTTTTATCTGATTGTAATTGGAAATGGAATCAGGTTCGGTCACGGAAGTGATCTCCAGTACATAGATACCGTTAAGGCCTTTTACAGGGCTGGTCAGGCGGTTGGGTGGCCATACATAGGCCACAGCGTTGAGTGCCGGTTCAATACCTGCACCGGGTATGGTAAATGAATTAAAGGTAATCCCGGAAGCTTCCCGTATGCGGGCATTTATCTTAGACGCAAGATCGTCTAGGGTTTTGACATCTTTCATCTCTTTCTTGAACGCAATGACCAATGCGTCTCCTTTTTTTTCTTTTGTTACCTGCAAGCGGATATCTTCTTCCACGTCTTTAAGTGGGGCAATTCCTTCTGTTTTTGCTTCGGTAATGTACCCTATGACAAATTTGTCACCCAGTTCAAAAACAGCCTGGTTGTTGGTGCTCAGGATTATATTGTCTTTTTCTGTTTTGAAAGCAGCCCGGATGAAGGGTCTGGCAGATTCGAGGCCGGGAATGTTTTCGTCATTCTTGCCTATAACGGCAACATGTTTTTCCAAATTGTTCTTTTTGATGGCCTCTTTGAATTTATCATAGGTGTTATTGACTCCGGCAAAACGACTGGCCTGAGAATATATCTGGTTGTATGTGTCGGAACTGGGTTCGATGTTTCTGACAATAAACCCAATCTCCAGTTTTTTGACTTTTTTGCTTTGATCGAGGATCTCAATGACATGATATCCGAAACGTGTTTCTACAACGAGCAGGTCGTGTTTTTTCCCAAAGAAACAGGCATCGCTGAAAGGTTTCACCATTATTCCTTCCTTAAACCACCCCAAGTCTCCGCCCAACTGGGCCGAACCTTTGTCGTCTGAAACAGTACTGGCCAGCAAGGCAAAATCAGTTCCTTTTTCAATGAGGTTTTTGATACTGTCAGCTTTTTGTTTGATGGCTTCTTTCGTTTTCTTGGGATCTAAGGCAATAAGAATATGCCGGGCATGGACAGAGTCCGGAAGATAATCGATTGCAGCCAGCCTGGCCAGTTTGAAAGCCTCTTCTTCTTTGTAAGGACCATAGACAAAACCGGGTTCGGCGTTGAACATGATGTCATTTAACGTGTCCGGGGTGAGCTCACCATATCCGTAATGACGATCCTGATAAGGAATGTCGGAATTCAGACTGACAAATTCAGGGACATCTTTCGCAGCTTCAAATTCCGGCTTGATTTTGTTGATCCAGTCTTCTGCAAGTTGAATATCTTTTGGTGAAGGAACAACATCGAAGGTCACATATTCGATTTTCCTTTCGGCTTTCTGTTGGTAGTTTTTCTTGTGTTTTTTGTAATAGGCCTTCAAATCATTCATGGTGACTATTATCGAGGTGTCTGGAATAACATCAAATAGTTGAGATACATATTTGAAATCAGTTTTTTTGTTGTCCTCCACATAGGTTTCATGGGCCTCAAAATCCGTGGCAAAAAGCCCTTGTCTTATCAGACCCAGGTACTTGGTGATGCGCCGTTCATTGTATATCTGTTTTTCCAGGAATAGCCAGTATTTTTTTTGTTGTCCTGTTTCGTCATTTTCCATGTTTTTGAGAAAACGTATCAGGGCAGAACGGTTGAAAATGCCCGTAGTTTTGTCGGTGAAGATTTGGCGAATAAGAGGGTGAGGATTGTTTCCTTGTACCAGGTCGAACAATTCGTCCGGACTTACATCCAGCCCAAGCTTTTTGTATTCGGGAGTCAGAATGTTTTCCCGGATCATATCTTCCCATACTTGTTCCCGAATCATCTTGGATGTTGCTTCATCCATGTTGGTGTTACCGGACAATTTATAAATCTCAGTTAGGTTGCTGACCCTTCTGTTATAATCCATGATTGAGATGGATTTCCCGGCCACACGGGCAATTTCAAATTGTTTGTTTCTGTTGGAAAATATCGAATTATTCCCGGTTCCTGTAAAAATGATAAAAGAAAGCAAGGACAATCCGATAAGGACTGCTACGATAATTCCAAACTTGTCTCGGATTTTCTGTAATGTTGCCATTTATATATTATTATTTAGGTATAATCCGGATTTCAGGCTGCAAATATAAAAATTTGCCCAATAATATTATGAAAATCCATAAAATATATATTGTAATCGACTCTCTCCGGATCGATCCGGAGAGAAAAAGCATAATTTACCGGACATATTGATCTTTTTAACTTTCCCGTATTTTTTTTAGTCTGACCAGGTCGATGCGTGTTTCGGTGGTTTTGAGGATTTGTATCTCAAAAGATTCAATGATCAGTTTCTGGTTAGATTTTGGAAGACTTCCATAATGGTACAGGATAAATCCGGCTAAGGTTTCATAATCATCTTTTTCCGGGATATCCAAATTATATTTTTCATTGAGATAATCTGTTTCCAGTCGTCCTGAAAAAACATATTCGTCTGGTCCTGTTCTTTTCTCGGTGAGCAGAGAGGTATCATGTTCATCTTCTATTTCCCCGAAGATCTCTTCCAGAATATCCTCGATGGTAACGATACCGGAGGTGCCTCCAAACTCATCCACCACCAGGGCAATGTTTTTTTTCTGTTCTACGAATAAACTCAGTAATTTATTGGCCGGCATAGATTCCGGCGCGATGATCAGAGTATGCAGCACCATATCTATACTTTCGGGATCGGTGAAGAAATCCTTGATGTTTACGTACCCAATAATATTATCGATAGATTCATCATAGATCAGAAGTTTCGAGTGACCTGTTTCAATAAAGGTTTCACGGATTTGTTCGATGGAAGCATGTTTATCAAGAGCTACGATCTCGGTACGGGGGATCATACATTCCCGGAGTTTGACCTTTGAAAAGTCCAGTGCATTCTGAAAGATCCGGAGACTGTGATCCTGCTCTTCCCGAAGTGCTTTTTCCATCTGACTTTCATCCAGGAGCCTTGCCAGATCAGATTTTCCGAACACCTGGTTGACAGGTTTGTTTACATCTTTGATATGAAAGAATAAACGCAGGAAACCGTTGGAGAGGGCAATAGTGAACTGTGCTACAGGGTAGAAAAGGTAATAGAAAATTGCTACGGGAAGTGAAAAAAAATTCAGGAAGCTGTTGGGAATAGTCCTGAAAAGGGCTTTGGGAATAAACTCTGCCATGACCAGGATAATAAGCGTGGAGATACTGGTCTGGATGATCAGGACCCAGGTCTCGGTGTGGGTAAAGGAACGGACAAAAGGCTCCAGGACGATAGCCATGAAAATACCGTAGATCACCAGAGCAATATTGTTGCCAATCAGCATGGTGACGATATACTGACCCGGATTCTCTGAGAAAACGGATAGTGCCTTTGCCAAAAAGGTATTCTTGTTTTTATCTAACTCCAGACGCAGTTTGTTGGATGAAAGATAAGCTATTTCCATACCTGAAAAAAAGGCAGAAAAAAGCAGGGTGATAATGATGACGATATAGATGCCGGACATTATTATTCTTCCTTACCGATTTGGTGTTGTTGTTTGTTCTTTTTGCGTAGTTTCATTCTGAACGTGAACATAAAAGCCGATATAAAAACCATCAAAAGAAAGATAAGGGCATTTTTTATATCATGTTGTGACCATGCATGAATACTTTCTATCAGTGAAAAGAAGCCGAGGAGCAACCATAAGTATTCCATTGTTTTCATTCTTTCCTTGATTTTTGCGATTTTTTTATGGTTGTGGTGTCTTTTTGTTCCTGGTAACTCTGGAGATATACCGTTCCCCTTACATTGTTGATGTTCCAGTCATTGAATGCCTGGTCTGACTCAAACCCTTCCCCGAAGATAATTTCATCCGGTGTGGTGATCCTGACAAATTTATCAGAGTAAATCCGTTTTTTTGTTATGTCCCAGAACAGGATCTCCGCATCCAGTCTTTCTCCTGTGGAATTCATCGCGAACACACTGTCTCTGGCCTCCCACAAGTTTTTTTTCTGGTAATAGATAGCGTGACCTGCCTGCAACCGGGTTTCCACCTGACCATTTTTGTCGTAAAAATCCACATGGATTCCTCCGGGAAAGATCATAACCGGTTCCTCTCGCTCAGAATAATAGTTTACTAATGGCGCTTTTAGGATCATCTGAACCCGGCCTGTATCCATATATATGGTTGTCAGGTCCCTGATGGTCTGTGAAGGAAGCGTATCCGCCTGCGTCAGATTATTGACAACGGTGATATCATTCTTTGTACATGATAAGAAAAACATAAAACTTCCTCCCAGAAATAAGAGGAAGATTTCACGTAAAAAAGAAACTGGGTTCGGATGGGCAGGATCTACTTCCGAATCCGTACTTTTGTTTTTTCGTTTATCCATCCCTTGAGTTCATAAGTGTCTCCTTCCTTGAATCCGTAGAAGAAAACAGTTTCATTGGGTGGGAAGTGTTTGGAAAAGGTGTTGATAAATTCATTTGCCATGTTTGTCAGGGAAGGATCCTTCCTTTTGGCAATGTTGAACTGATCAACAGCAACCCAAAAGACAGCTTGGTGGGCCAATTCATCCTCCCCGTAATTTTTTGCATTGGCATAAATCCTTCCTAAAAGGATATGTGGCAAACCTGACTTGGGATTAGCCTGAATGGCCAGTTTACAATATTTCTTGGCTTCGGGCAGATTGTTCTTGATACGGAATGTGATGTCTGCAATCTCAATATAGAACTTGCTTTTTATTGTATTGTCGCTTTCCAGTTGGATGGCATTTTTCAGATAGTCGATGGCTGTGTTGAAATTACCGCGTTTTTTATAAATCTGTGCTATATCATAGGCAATGGATGATTTGGGTTCGATGTTGTTCAATGCGATCAGCGACTCAAGGTACAAGTCGGCATCCTCACATCCGGTGTTCTTCAACCAGAAAATATATTTTTTAAGGACATCCGGGTTGTTTTTGTTCTCTTCAAATTTGGGAGAGAAAAGGGAAATCAGCGATTCACAGGTGGCAGCTCCACTGTTGGTAAACATAGCAGAAATGTTGTCCTTTACGGCCTGAACCTCTTTGTCATCCGGAGTCTCATTCAATTTCCTTTCAATGATCTGTGACAACATGGAATAGTTGTTTACCACATCCTCTCCTGTCAGAACATTGTCCTTGTACAGAGATACGGTGATATTCATAAAAGCAGCTAACACGGGAGCCTTAGATTTGTGCTGATCCATCTGTATGGATTTGTTTAGGTAGTTATAAGCCCTGTTAAGTATTGACGGATCATCCTTTTTGTATTTGAATAACTTGATTCCTTTATAGCTTAAAACCCTGGCGGAATCTTCGGGCAATATGGCCATACGTTTGTCATAAACAGACATCAGGGTGTCCAAATAGGAATCAGCCTTTTTGGTGTCTCTGGCGTTTAAGGCTTTTCCTAAGAAATGTTCATATATGGTGGCCCCGTGCTGAAGTGTATATCTGGCGTATTTTCTGTATTTGGGATCTTTGGCCAAGGTTTCGAGACAATTTCCTTTGTAAACCAGCTTCCAGAAAGGCAGTGCATCATTGTAATTGTGCTGCTTGTAATACTCATGATACAGAGAGTAATTCTTCAGACAATTCATAATATTAGATTGTTGACCCTGATCTTGGGCAGCAACCTGTGTTGGGATTATCATAAGAAATATTCCTAAAAGTATTACTGATGGGATGAACTTTTTCATAGCGGTGTGTTTTATTGTTCTACTTATATTTTCTTTTTACAAACCAGAAACTGTTTATTGATATTCCAAAATTAATAATATTATATTGTTCTCTGACATAATTTTTTTCAATTGATCCTCTCCAGCCGCTTTCCCAGGATATATTCAGGACAGATCTGCTTAAGGGTATCGGAAAACCTACCCCAAAACTTATGCCAAAGTCTTTCACAGGGGTGTTGTTGACTTCAAAATAAGCGTTTTCGTAATGTGCTCCCATCCGGTAACGTACAATTTTCCAATATCTCCGAAAATCTCTGGGATTGGGTATAAATTGTACGCCGGAACATAAGGAATGGGTAGGGGTCAGTTTATCATGGCTGTACGGAAGTTCGGCTTTTGACCAGTCCTGATATTTATAATCTACGCCAAACAACCATTTGTCATTGGAAAAAGTGAATCCCAACCCAATATAAAATGGCAGCGTGAACTTTTGGTTGAATGTCTTCAGGTAAGCGATCGTGTCTTTGTACATTTTTCCGTCAGAAGAGGTGGCAATAGCATAATCCAGTTGTTCCACAGAGTAGTTGATTTTCTTGTTGTTTCCTGCTATCATACCGATTACCAGATGGTTATTTTCTCTAAGAGTGGTTGAATACTGGAGTCCGATGTCATAGTCGAAGTCGCTGACGATGGCTTTTCTTTCAAGCATGGTAGTGTTAAAAGTGCCTGGGGTGTCAAGGAAATTCATGGTATGGGACTTATTGATTTGTCCGAAAAGATAATCAAAATTAAAGCCGATGGATACATGATTAAGTAGCTCCAGGGATGCTCCGGTAACAAAACGGGTTACTCCCCCCTCCCCCCGAAAGAGGTATTCCAGTTGTCCCACGTCTTTATTGTAAAGAGGATCATCTTTAAGGACCTTTTCTTTTATTGTGTATCCGGTATAGCTATAAGGAACCAAACCAAAGGCAAAGCCCAGGTGCCTGGTGACAGGGAAGCTAAAGATCAGGTGATTTAAATTTAGATCGAAAGTTTTTGTAGATGTATTCTGACCGGACAGGGATGCCCCTTTTCCCTGTACTCCGAAATTAAAAACAAACAACATGCTGTCACGGATGGAATATGAAGCCGGATTAATATAGTTGACATTTCCTTTGTCACGTATCCCGATTGTGATCCCTCCCATGGCACTGTATATGGGAATCCCGACGCGTGGCAGATCGCCGATCCCCTTCAGGGAAAAAGGCGAGTTAAACGTTGTTTGCGAATTTCCCGTCGCGGATATGAGCGCGAGCAGAACAATGAAAATGCGAATATGTCGGTTTTTATACATTAAATGTTAGTACTCGGTTAAGACCAAAAGCAGTTAATTCCGGGAACACAAAGATGCTATTTTTTAATTTTTTATCAAAAAAAAAGGCATCCCCACCGGTAATAATGATCTGCAGATCATCATATTTTTTTTTGAACAGATCAATAATCCCGTCAACTTCGGCGATAGTTCCGGCTTCAACACCGGTGACGATTGCTTCTTCCGTAGTTTTTCCAATTAACGGAAAAGTGTCCTTCACGGTTATTCTTGGTAATTTGTCAGCAAAGGTAGCCAGTGCTCTGAAACGCATGTCTAAGCCGGGCGAAATATTTCCCCCCTCAAATTCGCCGGTTGCAGTAACCAGATCGTAGGTGATGGCTGTGCCTGCATCGATTACCAGCACATTTTTTTCCGGAAAACGAGCGTGGGCTTCCACAACCCCGGCAATCCGGTCATAGCCTAGTGTGTCCGGGGTGCGATACAGGTTTTTTACCGGTAGGGGAGTGTCGCTATCCAGCTCGATATAGCAGGAAAGGCGCCGATTTAAAAATCCGGAAAGGAAAGGATTTTTTTCACGGGTGGAAACGGCAATGCCGTATTTGATTTCGGGATGATGTTCCAATAGATTTTTTGCCAAAGAAACCACATCGCCGGATGTTTCTTCTTTATGCACGATCTGTTCCCCCTCGAATAAATACCCTTTTATCCGGCTGTTCCCTATATCCAAAATCAGATTCATATTTTTTATTATAACTGCGAAAATAAAAGATTATTTTTCTGAACCGATGTTGTTTAAACTTTTTTAACAGATATTTTTCATTTTCTTAGTCATCCGGTGAAGAAAAGTCGTCGGATGACTTGGCGTTGTATTCTTTATTTTTCCTATATTCCTTATATTGGATGCTAAATAAACAAGCACTCCCATTCCATTTTTATTAATTTTGCCGGAAACAGAAAAGCATGCAAGTATATAAATTCGGAGGATCGGTATTGAAAGAGGCCTCCGGCATACGCCGGATGACTGAGGTATTGCAACAGGCGGACAGACCTTTGATTGTGGTGGTCTCTGCGTTTGGAAAGACTACCAATGCCCTGGAAGAGTTGGCAACCCTCTCTGCAATGGAAAACCGGAAAGATGAGATCCTCAGGAAAACAGAGAAATTGAGAAATTATCATTTTGAAGTTCTGGCAAGTTTATTAGGAAATTCCGGGGATCATGTATCCGGCTACAATATGCTGGAAAGTCTTTTTTCCGAATTAAAACAATTATTGGAAACAGGGTCAGGATCGTCTTTCGATCAATGGCATGATCGTATCGTTTCCTTCGGAGAATATTTTTCATCTTCGATTGTTTTTTCTTATCTGAAACAAAAATTTCCGGATATTGTTTATAAGGATATCCGGAAGATCATTGTTACCGATAGCCGGTTCGGGAGTGCAGGGGTACTTTGGGAAGAAACCGGCCGCAGAGTGAAGCGGGCTTTTTCAGCTTCGGAAAACCTGTTTCTTACGCAGGGATATATTGCCGGAACACCGAATAAAGAGACCACAACCCTGGGCCGGGAAGGATCGGATTTTACGGCAGCTATTCTGGGCAGTATCCTGGATGCTGAAAAAGTGACCCTGTGGAAGGATGTGCCGGGGGTGATGAATGCTGATCCGAAGATATGTCCGGATGCCGTGCGACTGCCCGGAATTTCATATCAGGAAGCGGCCGAAATGGCTTTCTACGGGGCCAAAGTGATCCATCCTAAAACCATCAAACCCCTGCAAAACAAACATATCCCCTTAGTGATACGTGGACTTGAAGACCCAGGCAATACTGGTACCACCATTTGGGACTTCGAGGAGATGGAAAGACATGTGCCCGTATATATTCGGAAAGAAAAACAGATCCTGCTTTCAGTGTTCCCCCGGGACTACTCTTTTGTTTTGAACCGTCATCTGGAAAATCTTTTCGGGCAATTCAAACAATGGAATTTTAACATATCTCTTGTACAGATCTCCGCCATCAGTGTTTCTTTTTGTATTGACGACCCCGTGGGACTTTTTATGAAGCGAGTACGAAAACTTCAGGACAATTTTGAGGTGTACTTCAACCGCGAAGTGGAACTGCTTACCTTCCGTCACTATACCGAAAAAACCATCAGCGACAAGCTGAAAAATTGCCTTATCCTTGTTTCGCAACATACCCGACTGACCGCCCAATATGTTGTTAAGAGGATTGCAGGAAAATAAATATCTTTGTAGAGATAAATACAACGGAGATGGAATTATTTCTGGAAAGAAACGGGATCAGTTTGAATGCAGGATGGTTTATCCCCTTGGGTTTTCTGCTTGCTTTTGGGATTACTTTTATCTCTATACCAACTATCCTGAAGGTTGCCAGGGCCAAAGGACTGTACGACCGACCCAACAAACGCTCTTCCCACAAAGAAAATATACCAACCCTCGGCGGTGTGGCTGTCTTTATTGGGTTTGTCATAACAGCAGCTTTGTGTGCGGGGGATGGCCTGACCAGGCAACTGCTTTATATTTTTACCGGTTTGATCATTCTCTTCTTTATCGGTATCAAAGATGATATCCTGGTCATTGACCCGGTGAAAAAACTTATCGGCCAAATCATTGCAGCTGTGGTGGTGATTGTGCTGGGAGATGTCAGAATGACAAGTTTTTATGGTTTTCTGGGAATACATCAGATTGGATATGTTTCCGGGGTCCTTTTTACATTATTCGTTTTTGTGGTAGTTACCAACGGGCTGAACCTGGTTGATGGCATTGACGGGCTGGCTTCAGGGGTGGCTGCCCTGGCATCGCTGGTTTTCGGGATATGGTTTTTTGTTGCCGGACAGGTGTATTATGCAATCGTCAGTTTGTCTCTGACCGGCAGCCTCATTGCTTTTCTCCGGTTTAATCTGTCACATGGAAAACATAAGATCTTCCTGGGAGATACCGGTTCTCTGATATTGGGCATGATGCTGAGCGTCCTGGCCGTGCGTTTTATGGAGTATGACATGACCGCCCCGGAACAGGTACGGGTCTCCTCTGTGGCCGTGATGGCCTTTACCATCCTGATCATTCCGCTGACAGATACGCTGCATGTTTTTATTATGCGGGTGCTGAGAGGCCGTTCCCCCTTCGAAGCCGGACGCTGGCATCTGCATCACCGGCTGCTGGAACTGGGCCTTTCTCATCTGCAGGCCACCCTCGTATTACTTTTTCTGAATATTCTGTTTATCCTGCTTGCCTGGTGGCTGCAAGACCTCGGAGACCTGTCCCTGCTGGCCATTATCCTAGGACTGGCTCTCCTGTTGATTTTATCATCTTATGCCTTGATATGGCTGAAAAGACGCCATCGCCATTTCCCTTCCGGGAAAAAAGTTTTTGATGCATGAGTTTAAAAACTACGTAGGCGCCTACGCTGAAGCTTCAGCGACAGCGTGCGAACGAAGCATTCTATCATTGTCTCTCTCCCTCACTCCGTCTCTCCATCCCTTCTCCCTTTTCTTCCGTTCATCGTTCAACAATCATTGATCAACCTTTCTCTTTCTCCCTCACTTCATCTGGGCTTCCCCGGCCGGTTAAAATAGATATTTTTCGATGTGGCGCTGAGGGGCACGCCGAGGATGATGCGAATTTCCGGATCAAACAACCCCAGATCCCTGGCTGCCTGCCCGACGGTGTACATGATGCGGTTGTCTACCCGGTGATCCATGGCAACACTGACGGCCGAGCCGATGGCAATACCCAGGTCGATATTGTTAAACGCACAAGGATTGTCGGGGTGGAGGTTCTTTTCAGCGCAATCTGCAAAGCCACACCATCCGCAGTAAGGAAGATCCAATGTTTTGATACGGGTGCCGAAAAGTATGAGCACCTCCGACCGGCGTATATCGTTAGCGTCGCGCCCGAAAAAATAGGCATTTGTTTTTTCTGCCAGCTCTTCCATCTTTTGAGCCAGCCTTTCCAGATCATCTCCTTCTACCATGAGAAATTCAAGGTTGTTGCGCCCTCTTGTTTTAGGGGCTGTACGTGCCGCCGTAACCATTTTGTCTGCTACATCCCTCAGATTGCGGTATAAAATCTCTTTTTCAGTATGAATAGCCATAATTAACGGTTGTTAAAATCAATTCTGAAAGCGGGACGATATCCCCTTACCTGTCCACTGTCATTGTATATTTCATAACCGAGGACCATCGAATGTACCTGTTTCTGCATGGTCAGGTTGGTTGTGTCCAGATACCAGTCTTCCGTGAACTGTATCTTAGCGATACGGTTTCGTATTTTGAGAATTTCCTTTTCCAGTGCCCGGACCTTTTTGACACTGAGCTTTTTGTCGGTTGCATAATCAATGGCTTTGAGTTTGCCGTCATAAATGGATTGGAAAATCTCATCTACGAAATCGTTACGGTCAAATCCCTGCAGGCAGGTAGTCGTCCAGGTATCGTAGGGATTGTTGTTTTTTACGATTACATCGTAGGTGATTTGCCGGGCCACCTGTCCTGCGTTTGCTTTGAAAGTTGCTTCCGTTCCCCGGATATCTTCCGGAATAAAATTATTGTCTAAGGCAAATTTCGATTTCCGGTGGCAGGCGAACAAGCTTATCACCAATACGAAAACAAAGAGACAGTGAATGTGTTTTTTCATGAATTATTTTTTACAAAAATAATATGAATTCTTCTAATGTAAAAAATGTGCGGTTATCTCAGGAATGTGAGTTGTTTTCCGCGATAATCCCTATCGATTTCACCGTTTTCATATACCAGGTGCCCGTTTATAATGGTATGGGTCACACGCGATGTGAAACGGGTCCCTTCGAAAGGGGACCAACCGCATTTATAGAGAATATTATCTTTCCCAACAACCCAGGGATAGTTTGGGTCTATGAGTACCAGATCCGCTTGGTATCCTGTGCGGATATAACCCCTGTCGGGGATCGAGAAAATATCCGCCGGGGTATGGCACATCTTTCCCACAACCTTTTCAAGCGAAATTTTACCCTGATGGACCATTTCAAGCATGGCAACCAGGGAATGTTGTACCAGCGGACCTCCGGATGGAGCCAGCAGATAAGGCCTGGCTTTTTCCAGCCAGGTGTGCGGGGCATGGTCGGTGGCGATCACATCAATACGGTTATCCAGCATGGCATCCCATAAGCCTTCCTTATCTTCTTTGGTTTTAATGGCCGGATTCCATTTGATGCGTGTGCCGTATTTCATATAATCCGCTTCGTCGAACCACAGGTGGTGTACACACACTTCAGCCGTGATCTTTTTTTCACGTGCCGGGACGGTATTGTCAAACAGTGCCATCTCACGAGCCGTAGAGAGATGCAGCACATGCAGCCGTGTGCCGTAAATGCGGGCCAGTTCTACGGCTTTGGTGCTGGAACGGTAACAAGCCTCTTCTGACCGGATGTCAGGATGCAGGACAAAAGGGATGTTGATCCCGAATTCTTTTTCGTATCTCTCAAGTTTTTCCCGGATCAGGGAATCATCTTCGGCATGTACGGCAACCAATACGGGTGCTTCGGCAAAAATCCGCCTCAGGCTTTCGGGATCGTCCACCAGCATATTTCCGGTAGATGAACCCGTAAAGACTTTAATCCCGCATACTTTTGAAGTGTCCAGCTTCCGGATCTCATCCATATTGTTATTGGTGGCCCCAAAGTAAAGGGCAAAGTTGGTCAGGGATTTTCCGGAAACGAGTTCCAGCTTTTCATCCAGCAGCTCACATGTGATAGTCTGTGGTTTTGTATTGGGCATGTCCATGACAGAGGTGACTCCCCCGGCTACGGCTGCAACCGACTCACTATAAAAATCTGCCTTTTCGGGAAAACCCGGATCCCGAAAATGAACATGATCGTCAATAACTCCCGGGATAAGCCATTTACCTTCCGCATCAATGATATTTGCATCTCCCTTCTCAAGCCCCGGTTCTGAGACCCGGACGATCTTATCCCCCTGAATGAGTACATCGGCCTTTTTTATCAGGCCTTCGTTAATCATGGTGGCATTCCGGATCAGGGTTGTTTTCATAGTCAGGCTAAATATACTCTTTTTTATGAAAAATACTGTTAAGTTTTATTCTGATCACTGACCAGAGTGCTTCGTTAAAGATTCCTCCGCTCATTTTTGAAACCCCCACAGTGCGGTCTTTAAATACAATAGGTATCTCTTTCATTTTGAATCCGTTTTTCCAAGTCCAGAACTTCATCTCAATCTGAAAACCGTATCCCTTGGATTTTATTTTGTCCAGTCTGATTTTTTCCAGCACCTTTCTCCTGTAGCAGACAAAACCGGCGGTGGTGTCTTTCACGGGAATACCGGTGATCAGTCTGACGTAGAATGAAGCACCCATAGAGATAAAGATTCTGTTCAAAGGCCAGTTTACCACATTTACGCCGGAGACATATCGTGATCCGATAATCAGATCGTTTCCTTTTCGGCATTCTTCAAATAATCTGGGCAAATCGGCCGGGTCGTGGGAGAAGTCGGCATCCATTTCAAAAATGTATTCATAGTCTCTTTCCAGAGCCCACCGGAAGGCCGTGATATAAGCTGTTCCCAGTCCAAGTTTTCCGGATCTCTCGATTAGGAAAAGGTCAGAGTCTCTGGTTTGCAGACGTTTGATGAGATCTGCCGTACCATCCGGAGAGTGATCGTCAACGATCATGATATGTACCCCGGGCATGTGTTCCCGGATGGCTGGGATCAACCGCGGGATATTCTGCTTTTCGTTGTAGGTTGGTATGATAACCAGTGTCTTTTCCAAAGTATAAAAAATTTATGGCAACGAAATTAAAATAATATTTCAGGCGGTCAAAAAATGAAGTATTAAGAAGGGTTAAAAAAGGTGTCTGCCTGTTTGCCTGCACGGCCAAAGCTGTTTCTGACCGAATGTGTTGGTTAGGGAGGCGGGTGGACGGGCAGGCAGGCAGGTAGGAAAATGTTCCATCTTTACTACTATCTTTGCTGCCATCTTCGCTAAAACCACGGTAATCAAAGAAGATTAAGGTGGACAAAAAATAGAAGGTGGCAATTGCCGATTTTGGTGACCCCGCATATATAAATAAGTAGGTATTCATTAAAGGTTGGCATAAAGGAAAAAAACTTTCGTGTTCTTGCAAAATCGGGGAAATGGGTTACCTTTGCAAACCGCAAATAAGTTCTTTGGGCAGGCTGTAATGGTTATTTTTCTGGAGATAAAGCGATTGGGTGATTGAAGAAATAATAATCGTAAAATAATGAAAAAAGGTTTGTAGAAGAGAAAAAAAGTTCATTATCTTTGCAGCCGCTTTTTGAGAAAAGGGTAGAAGTTTTTTGAAAATTTTGGGATTAATATTTGCAGAGAAAATATTTTGGTATTATCTTTGCAGTCCCAAAAAATACGAAATTGCGAGACAACGCGATAAAGTTCTTTGAAAAGACTGAAGAGGAAGACAGAAAGGTTCAATGAAGACTGTCAATTCAGCCAGGAAACTATTCGGGTAGGAGAATGATCTTGAAAGACATAAATTTTAAGATACAACTACAACGAAGAGTTTGATCCTGGCTCAGGATGAACGCTAGCGGCAGGCCTAACACATGCAAGTCGAGGGGTAACAGGAGAGCTTGCTCTCGCTGACGACCGGCGGACGGGTGAGTAACGCGTATGCAACCTACCCTTAACTGAGGGATAGCTTCCGGAAACGGAAATTAATACCTCATAATATTGCGATGTCGCATGGCATCGGGATTAAAGCTTCGGCGGTTAAGGATGGGCATGCGTGACATTAGCTGGTTGGTGAGGTAACGGCTCACCAAGGCTACGATGTCTAGGGGGCCTGAGAGGGTAGTCCCCCACACTGGTACTGAGACACGGACCAGACTCCTACGGGAGGCAGCAGTGAGGAATATTGGGCAATGGGCGAAAGCCTGACCCAGCCATGCCGCGTGCAGGAAGACAGCCCTACGGGTTGTAAACTGCTTTTGTATGGGAAGAAACCCCCGCTCGTGAGCGGGGTTGACGGTACCGTACGAATAAGCATCGGCTAACTCCGTGCCAGCAGCCGCGGTAATACGGAGGATGCAAGCGTTATCCGGATTTATTGGGTTTAAAGGGTGCGCAGGCGGAAAATTAAGTCAGTGGTGAAATCTTACCGCTTAACGGTAAAACTGCCATTGATACTGATTTTCTTGAGTGCAGTTGAGGTAGGCGGAATGTGTAATGTAGCGGTGAAATGCTTAGATATTACACAGAACACCGATTGCGAAGGCAGCTTACTAAACTGTTACTGACGCTGAGGCACGAAAGCGTGGGGAGCGAACAGGATTAGATACCCTGGTAGTCCACGCTGTAAACGATGATCACTCGCTGTTGGCGATACATTGTCAGCGGCTAAGCGAAAGCATTAAGTGATCCACCTGGGGAGTACGGCCGCAAGGTTGAAACTCAAAGGAATTGACGGGGGCCCGCACAAGCGGAGGAACATGTGGTTTAATTCGATGATACGCGAGGAACCTTACCTGGGCTTAAATGTACCACGACAGATCGGGAAACCGGTCCTTCCTTCGGGACGGGGTGCAAGGTGCTGCATGGTTGTCGTCAGCTCGTGCCGTGAGGTGTCGGGTTAAGTCCCATAACGAGCGCAACCCCTATCGTTAGTTGCCAGCGGGTAATGCCGGGGACTCTAACGAAACTGCCGGTGTAAACCGTGAGGAAGGTGGGGA
>Ga0190359_1000367_pt1:0-5000 | contig 31410 bp, 24 predicted proteins | sample 48721823_MG_FD_161269 | JGI IMG/M metagenome (GOLD analysis project Ga0190359, IMG submission 161269) | Hydrothermal vent microbial mat bacterial communities from Southern Trench, Guaymas Basin, Mexico - 4872-18-2-3_MG | ecosystem: Environmental > Aquatic > Marine > Hydrothermal vents >... | reverse complement strand
ATACAGATCATTATCCTGTGTCCGGGTTTTACAGGAATATTTATTTTGATTCTTTGCTGACTTATGATACTGCCTGGTACCGCTTGTGGGAAAATGAAGTAGCATTGGAACTGCAGAGCAATCCGGAACATAAATTTTCTCTGGGCAGCCGGTTTGGATTGCGCAACGAGATACAAAAATATGCCGAAAACGGGAGAACCGATACGCTCATCAACTTCCACGCGGCAGATACGGTGATAACCAATATTCATGATCATAACGTAGGGAATACGGCACTCTTCGGGGAAATATTCAATAATATAGGGGAGCGTTTTCAATGGAGAGTCTGGGGTAGCCTTTACCTGTTGGGGTATAAATTAGGAAATACCGAAATACATGGGACGCTGCAAAAAATCATGGGGAAAGAAAAGAATCCACTTTCCATGTGGTTATATGGAGATTTTACCCTGAAGAAGCCTGTGTATCGCATGAATCATTTTTCTTCGAATAATTTTGTCTGGGACAATGATTTCAAGTTTGTGAAAGGCCTCACCGGCGGGATTCGGTTTCAGGCCCCCGCGCAGCATGCGGGACTGCAATTTCAGACAAGCCTGTTAAGCCAGTACGTTTATTTTGACAGTCTGGCATTGCCCGACCAACACGATGCCCCCATTGTTTTATATAACCTTGAGTTGAACAAGGATTTTTATCTTTGGAAGTTTTCTTTTCAAAATCATGTCTGTTTGCAACAAAGCAATGCAGAGGAAGTCCTGCCCCTGCCTTTGTTCATCTTTAGAAATTCAACATCTTTCAATCATATTTTTCATTTTAAAAGTACCGGCGGAACTTTACAAATGCAATTAGGCTTTGACCTGTATTACCAGACCTCCTGGTATGGATACGCCTATATGCCGGCCACAGGACAGTTTTATGTGCAACAAAAAACCAGAATCGGAAATTATCCTTTTATGGATGCCTATCTCAATATAAAAGTTCAGAGAACACGGTTATTTTTCAAAGTACAACATTTTTCTTCAGCATTATTTGGCCCGGATTATTTTACTGTTATTGACTATCCCATGAATCAATTATTTTTAAAAATGGGTGTGTCCTGGACGTTTTATGATTAATTTTCTTAATTTTTATTGGTAATTATCCGGAAAAACCATTTATGTCCGGAAAAATTTTTTCTTTTGTTGGCCGCTTGCATAATCTGTCTGATAAGATCGGAGGCAGCTTAGATGTAATTGTAGTAGATGAAGAGGTAATTCATCAAACTGGTGGTAAAGGGAGAGATCAATTATATCGTGGCGGATGAAAATGTGACCAAAGTTAATCAGACTTTTTATTCAAACCTTGATGCTTCCACATCTATAAGCTTTCCGTAGACCTTGTCCGGGATATCAGAAAGAAAGGATCGGAACAATTGCTGACCATGGTGAACGAATGGAATGTAAAGTACAGAAAAACACTGAATTATGATTTTTACCAAAACAAATATTTCAAGAATTCCATGTCGAAGGTTCTATCGGGTGAAAAACAATTACTTTGTGCTGGCTTCTCTTGGTACGTAAATATGGTAAAAAACCAACTCATAACAATGCGTCAGCAATTAACTGCAGGCTCTGTCAGATCACAAATGTTTTCTGGATCCAGCTTTTAATTACGAGTATTTCCGGGGAGATAAACCGGTGAATTATGTGGAGCAGGTCCCGGACAGGATAAGCATTACAAAATAATGTGAAGGAATAAACTCAAGATAAAGCATAATGGTAAAAAGATTGAATCGCACAGAGTGTAGTGCATTGTTTCGATTTTTTTATGAGCTCTGTACAATTTATTCGTAACGGATGGTTTTGACGGGGGATATGCGGGAGATCAGGTAAGAAGGGAGAATGAGGATCAGCACGATGATTAGCAAGGTTCCCAGGTTGAGACCCAGGATTATGAGCGGGTCAAAGTGGATCGGGACCCTGGTTAGATAATATGTTTTGGGATTTAATGGAATTATGCTGAATTTTTTTTGCAGATAACATAATCCCAAGCCGATCAGGTTTCCCCAGAAAAGACCTTTAGCAATCAGCCATGCTGACTGGTATAGGAATATTTTCCGAATGCTCCAGCTGTTAGCACCCAGGGCTTTGAGCACCCCGATCATATTCATTCTTTCCAGGATCAGGATCAGCAGTCCGGAGATCATATTAAACCCAGCTACCAGCAACATCAACACCAGGATAATCCATACATTCAGGTCCTGTAGGTTCAGCCAGTCGAATATCTGGGGATATTTATCGCAGATATTTTCAACACGTAACCGAGTTTTGTCTTTTGAAAATGATGTTCCGACAATCTTTCTCACGGTCCAGGTTATTTTATCCAGATTGCGGAAATGGTCCAGTGTTACTTCAAAACCACTGATTTGATCCGGTTTCCAGTTGTTGAGGTGTTGGATATGTTTGATGTCTGCCAAAATAAACCTCTTGTCAAAATCCTCCAGACTGGTTTCATAAATGCCGGAAACGGTAAATCGCCGCATGCGGGGCGGATCTTGAACGAAATACATCACAAAAGAATCCGCTGTTTTTAGTTCAAGCAGATCAGAAAGGTTTTTCGATATCAACACCTTGTTGGTATGTGCCGAATCGGTCACGTGGAAAATAGAACCATCTATAAGGTTTTCTTTGAAGAAATGCCAGTCAAAATCGGGTCCTATGCCTTTCAGAACAACCCCCTGGATCTCTTTTTTTGTTTTGATAATACCGGCTTTTATCCCGAATACTTGGATATGCCGGATACCGGGAATATCTTCCAATGACGGATAAAACGGCTGATTCCTGCTTACAGGTTCGGTTTCATAAGAGGAATTGGTGTCGTAGTTGATGATTTGAATATGAGAACCGAAGCCCACCACCTTCGACCGGATTTCCTGCTTAAAGGCTATCACGATAGCGGTAGCGATGATCATCACAGCCAGTCCGAGGGATATGCCGAGTACTGCTATCTTGATCACGGGTCGTGAAATCCTTTGACCGGGACCCTTGCCAGTGACAATTCTTTTTGCAATGAATAATTCGGTATTCAAACCTGTGATCGTTAATATTTCCTGCAAATGTAAAAAACTTTTTTCGACCCCCACCCCGTTCTTCCCCCTCAACGAGGGGGTTAACGAGTTAAATGAATGAATAAATAAAAATAGTATAAAGAAATTGTTTTAACTTATCTGTTTTTTTGAACTCTTATCTGAATACAAACCGGAATCCGAAATATTTACTTAATTTGCAATCAATTTTGACAGAATCAGCATGTTGAAACAAATCAAAAAGATAGCAGGATGGATGTTTTTTACCGGGTTCCTTCTGTCTGCTGCATCCTATTCCCGTACATCTATTTTGCCCGGTGCTTATAACATACCAAGTTATTTGCCTTTGATTCAGGGAAAAAAAGTTGCCATTGTTGCCAATCATTCGACCATGGTTGGCCCAGTACACCTTGTGGACACCCTTTTGTCGCTGGGCGTTGATATCAATAATATCTTCTGTCCCGAACACGGGTTTAGGGGTGAAATGGCGGAAGGTCTTACTGTGAAAGATCAGATTGACACCAGGACCGGATTGTCTATCGTCTCTTTATATGGGAAGCGGAAGAAACCTCTTCCTGCAGATTTAGAGAACATCGATATTGTTATTTATGATATTCAGGATGTGGGGGTTCGCTTTTATACCTATATCTCCACCCTGCATCTGCTGATGGAGGCATGTGCCGAACAGGGAAAACAGGTACTTGTGCTTGACCGGCCCAATCCCAACGGTTTTTATATTGACGGACCGGTGCTTGATACCGCTTATCGCTCTTTTGTCGGGATGGATCCCATACCGGTGGTTTATGGCATGACGCCAGGAGAATATGCAAAAATGGTGAACGGGGAAGGATGGCTGGCCGGAGGGGTGCAGTGTGACCTGACAGTGATCCCTTGCCGACATTATACACACAAAACCTATTACGAGCTGCCTGTCAACCCCTCTCCTAACCTGCCTACAATGCGATCGGTTTATTTATATCCGTCGCTCTGTTTTTTCGAAGGAACCATCATGAGCGTAGGCAGGGGCACCGACTTCCCCTTCGAAGTGTATGGTCATCCGGATTATCCGGATCATATTTTCTCTTTTACACCCGAACCTAAACCTGGTGCCAGTAGCAATCCCAAATATAACGGGCAGGTTTGTTACGGTGTGGATTTGCGCAATATCCCTCTGAAGTTTTTAAGGAATAATAAATATCTTATTTTAGACTGGTTAATAGATGCTTTTAAGGAAATGAACCGGGGAGAAGAATTTTTTAATGCTTATTTCGTAAAACTGGCCGGCACAGATCATCTGCAGCAACAGATCATAGAAGGGAAAGATAAGTTTGCCATTCAATGGACCTGGAAAAAAGATCTCGAGGCCTTCAAGAAGATCCGGAAAAAATATTTGCTGTATCCGGACTTTGAGTGAGGTTAGAGGCGGGTGTAAGATGTACGGTGTTTGATGATGCGATAAAGCGATTATGCGATGAAGCGAACTTTTTACCTGCGGACTTGCAGTGAGGGTGTTATTATCTGTTCATTTATTCTTTTGGTGCTGGTATCCTGTAACAGGAGGCTTGTTCCGGAAATCAAAAAAGGAACGGCAGTGGTGGCCGGGTGTATCCGTTTTTCCGGGAACCCTGAAGTTGTGGTGACGCTGGTCTCGGTAAATGCCATGTACAGCAATCGTTATTCTCTGATCCTGGATGAACAGGAGGATTTTCTTTTCAGGATAGAGATGTTGCATCCTTATGATATCAACCTGCGTTATCAGGAAGGATATGTGGGGTTGTATCTCCAAAAGAATATTTATTTTTGTCCATCTAGGTATTTTTTTTAAAAAGGGAGTTATGTTGGTCAACATAGGACTCCCTTTTTTTTGCCTAAATTTATACTTATTTTTATTTCCGTTTCCGGACACCAGTGAAAGAAGAATACTCCTTATGTGAAATTTCAG
>Ga0190359_1000366_pt1 | contig 31445 bp, 24 predicted proteins | sample 48721823_MG_FD_161269 | JGI IMG/M metagenome (GOLD analysis project Ga0190359, IMG submission 161269) | Hydrothermal vent microbial mat bacterial communities from Southern Trench, Guaymas Basin, Mexico - 4872-18-2-3_MG | ecosystem: Environmental > Aquatic > Marine > Hydrothermal vents >... | reverse complement strand
TATGAACTCAAAAAGATTAAAATCCTGAACCTCAAAGGAGCTCGGAGTTTTTCATCAATCTCGGTCTCATACACGCCCTATTACAATTCAGCAAAAATTCTCAGCGTCAAGATTGTAAAAAATGATGGCAAAGAAATCGTAGTTCCACTGGAAAATATCAAAGATATTCCCGCTCCTGCAGAGCTTGGTGGAACCATCTTCTGGGGAGAACGTTTAAAAGTTGTGGAATTGCCATCCATAACCCCTGGTGATTTGATCATATATGAAACTTTTAAAAAGGGAGGGAACTGGTTGGGACCCACCGGTAAGGATAAGGATACTGTAAAATACAAGACTCCATTTCCAGGATATTTTAATACAATTGAACTATTTGAAGACTTTGAACCTATAGTAAGAAAAGTATATGTGCTGGAGAATAATCCATCTAAACCAGTAAGATTTGCTATTTTCAACGGGCATTTACAGCACAGAGTGGTGGAAAAAGATGGAAAAGTTCTTCACATATTTGAGAAAGAAAATGTCAAAGCAGCAAAAAGGGAGCCTCTGAGTGGTTCAAGATACGACATTCTTACAAAACTAATAGTCACCAACATACCAAGCTGGAAAGACATGTCTAAACACGATTACGAACTGGCAGAGCCGAATATTGAACCGGATGAATATGTCAAAAGTGTAGCAGATAGTTTACTTAAGGGAATTAAAGATCCTAAAGAAAAGATAGAAAAACTATTTTACTTTGTAGCTGATGAAATTAGATATCTGGGATTAATTGAGTCACAGACTGAAGGCTATGAACCCCACAACGCACGAGTAACGCTTGAAAAGAGAGCTGGGGTCTGCAAGGACAAGGCTGCTCTCCTTGCTGCGCTCCTCAGAGCAGCGGGCTTTAAGGCATATTACGCAACAACTGCTGTTGGAATGCGCATGGAGAACATACCCTCAGACCAAACCAACCATGCTATAGTTGCATTGGAAACGGAACCTTATAAGTATACATACCTGGATCCTACGATTGGTGCAGGTGGAAAGGACCTATTCCCTGCATCAGAAGCCCTTCAGGGTGTTCTTGTTGCAAGAGAGGAAGGAGATACATTAAGAACACTCCCATTCATTCCTGCTGAGCATAATAAAATATATCTTAACTTCAAAGAGAAGCTTGAGAAGGATACACTCTTTGTAACCATGGAAGTCCTGAATTCTGGTGTTTATGATCAAATGGTTAGGAGACAGGCAAGGAGAGGGAAAGATGCATTCAAAAGAAATCTCCTTGCCTTGCTTCGGGGGATCCACCCCGATGTAATTCTTGACTCCTTAGGCCTTATGGATGTACATGACTACAGTAAATATTACCAATACACAGCCTACTTTCATATTCCCCACCCTGTAATTCATGTGGGTAAAATAAACCTTCTAAAGCCAATCTCCCTCAATGAGTCCTGGTACAGCTTTTTTATCTATGAACTAAACAATCTCACCATGCCTGAGAGAATCTATCCTTTCCATTTCAGGAGTACTCGCTATATGGAAATAAAAGAGGAGTTGAAACTGGGAAAGGGATACAAAATATCCTCAATACCTGTAAACTTTGAGGTAGAATACAGAGAAGATTCATCTCCCTGGTCAGGATTTTCTATAAAATATAATTTGAAACATGGCATACTAGAGACTAATTCGACAATTTTTATCAATAAAAAGGTAATAGCACCAGAAGATTACACTGTCATGAAAGAAGGTCTGGAAAAATACCGAAATCAGCTCAAAAAATGGATAATAATGGAGGTTAAACAATGAAAAAGATAATTCTTGCAATCTTCATGTTAATTCCAGGATATCTTGGGGCAGTTGATGCAATTTTAAAATATTCCTGCGAAGAAATAAAACTGGGTAAGAATCCATGGAGAACCATTGAGAAGAAAATTTTAATTCTAACTGAAAACGGGCGTGATAGATACGGTACACAAAGAATTAATTTTGACGATGAAAAGGAAAAGATTGAAATACTCTATGCAAGGACCATCACTGAATCCGGGGATACTCTACCTGTTCCTCAAAATGCAATAAATATTGTAACTCCCGGAGAGATAGAGGACTATCCTCGATTCAGCAATCATAAAAGACTGGAAATTGCGTTTACAGGGGCTCGCCCCGGCTCTGAACTTGAATTCAAAGTAAAAATAACATCCAGTGAAGAGAACAAGAAAGCCGATGATCTCTTTACATTCAGAGAAAGAATTCCGGTGGAACAGAAAATCCTCAGAGTCCTGGTTCCGGAAGAAATGGTTTTTAGTTATAAGATAAGTGACGAAGGTGTTAAAGTAGAGAAAAAGAACGAAGGAAATATAAAAGTTTATACCTTTAAGGTTCAAAATCTCCCTGAAATAAAACATACTACATCTTACTACTGGGGAAATCCTTATCTACCTCCAAAGTATCTAATCTCTCCTTATGTGGAATATACAACCTATCAAAACTGGGATGAATTCAATCTGGAGCTGAAAACCAAGTATGAGAAAGCCCTTAAATTAGCCCTTAAGAAGATCAGCGCTGAAGAAAAATTCCTGGATTTTTATAAAAAAATCAAACTTATTGATCTCGACTATGAAATTACAGGCTTCACACCTCTGGACCTTGAAGAAGCCCTGAAATCCAATGTTGCAACTGAAGCTGAAAAAGCGGTCCTTCTCACAGCTTTTTTACAAAAATATCGCTCCACCAATCCCAGAATTGTTCTGATATACAATTATGAAAGGAGTCGGGAAACCTCATTGCCAGGATACCACAATTTTCATAAGATACTGATCATTAACGGGGATAGTATAATGGACCCCGGTGTGGATATAGGGGAAATTAAAACTAAAAGATTTTCGGGATATCATGCCGAGGATATTTTTGAAGAAAAAGAAATAACTATAAAAGGAGATAGTTCTTCCATTGTCTCTGCCAGTGCCATTCTTAATTTGAAAGATAAATCTGTCAAATTTACTATAGAAGCCGATGGATTCTCGGGTATATCCGCTAAATATAGACTCTACTATACACCAAAACAATGGAGAAGGGGGCTTATTCGCAGGGTCATCGGTGTATTCGGCACTGTTGATTCAGTGATAGATAGCAAGCTTCCGGACCCCTTTGATCTTGAAAACAAATTTCAAGTCTCAGGCTCCGGTAAAATCGAGCATATCGGGATAATGCAGAATAAATATTGGATAATCACTTTCCCCTATTTTTTCTTCCAAATCTTGAATCTCCCTGATTTTTCTGTTGAATCTAGAACAGAACCTTATTTCATACCCCAGCCTCTGGAGTTGATTTTAAACTATACACTTGCACTCCCGGAAAACACAGAGATAGTGGGATTACCCGATGAATTTGAAAGTGCAAGAGGGCCATTCCATCTCTCTGAAACAGTGAAAAAGTCAGAAAATAAAATAGACATTAAAATAATGCTAAGGATTGACAGAAGATATATACCCACTGAACTTTTCTCTCAGCTTGAAATCATAAAGAAGGAATTCGGGTCACAGGAAAGAAGAATTATTGTCTTAAAGCGTATGTTCTAAAAATATTTTTATTCCCAATAAAATGAGAATAAGGCCTCCTGCAAGCTCAGCCAGGGGGCCTATTAATTTTCTTGTTTTTCTACCAATATAGACTCCAGAAAGACTCATGAAGAAAGTAAGAGTGCCGATGAAAAGTATAGCTGGAATGAGAGGTAATTTTAAAACCGGAAACGTGATACCCACAGCGAGTGCATCAATGGAAGTAGCAATGCTAATACCCACAAGATATTTTCCTTTTGATATATCAACTTTTATCTCCTCTCTTTCTCCAGATAATTTTTTGAAAAATTCATAAATCATCCTGCTGCCTATTAATGTCAGCAGGATCAGGGCCACATAATGATCCACTGAGCTGATTATAGAATAGACAAGTATTCCCAGAGTGTATCCCAGAACAGGCATTAAAAACTGGAAAAGACCGGTGTGAAATGAGAGTCTTAAAGCTCCTCTCCAGTTACTTTTACCCGATGCACCATACCCAATAGAAACAGAGAAAGCATCAAATGCAAGACTTACTGCAATAAGAATTAGTCTGAAAATCAGTTTACTGTTATCTCCTATTTATTTCCACAAATTTCCTTATTGACCTGTCATATGTACGCTCAACATCATCAGGGAAAAAACAGGCAGGGAGTTCCCCGTGGGCACGATGATAAGCTATACATTCGCAGCATTTACCCTTTCTGGGACATGGCTCCCAAGTACAGTTACATTTTGCAAGGTTTTTTTCAAGATTAGGACACTCCATTATTTCTCCTCCCCTTTCTCCTCTTTTTTGAATTTAGGAAGATATTTATCGAGATATTCGTCCCTTATCCTCTTCAATTCTACTCTGGGGAACATGGAAAGGAGCTCCCAGCCAAGATCGAGCGTTTCTTCAATGGTTCTGTCTTCATATTCTCCCTGGTTCACATATCTCTGCTCAAAGAGGTCTGCGAACTGGTAGTAAAGCTTATCTATATCAGAAAGAGCTGCTTCTCCAAGAATGACCGCCAGTTCCTGAGCCTCCTTACCCCTTGCATAAGCTGCAAACAGCTGGTTAAATACATCGGCATGATCTTCTCTTGTCTTACCCTTACCGATTCCTTTATCTTTCAACCTAGAGAGGGAAGGAAGCACATCAATGGGTGGGTAAATCTTCTTCCTATGAAGCGCCCGTGAAAGTATTATCTGACCCTCTGTAATATATCCGGTCAGGTCTGGTATTGGATGAGTCTTATCATCCTCAGGCATGGTCAGAATGGGGATCATGGTAATAGACCCCTTCTTCCCCTTTATCCTGCCAGCCCTCTCATAAATGGTTGCAAGGTCTGTATAAAGATATCCGGGATAACCCCTTCTACCCGGGACTTCTTTTCTAGCTGCTGAAATTTCTCTCAATGCTTCACAGTAATTTGTCATGTCTGTGAGGATTACAAGAACATGCATATCTTTCTTGAAAGCCAGATATTCTGCTGCGGTAAGAGCCACACGTGGGGTTGCTAGCCTTTCAATTGCTGGATCTTCTGCAAGATTTATGAATAGAACCGATCTTTCAATTGCTCCTGTGGCTTTGAAATCATTAATGAAGAATTCAGCTTCCTCAAAAGTAATTCCCATGGCTGCAAATACCACTGCAAAACTCTCTCCTTCACCCCTTACCTCAGCCTGTCGGGCAATCTGAGCTGCAAGCCTATTATGTGGCAATCCAGAACCCGAAAAAATGGGGAGTTTCTGACCTCTAACCAGAGTATTCAAGCCATCTATTGCAGAAATCCCTGTTTGAATAAACTCATTGGGATAATCTCTGGCGTATGGATTTATGGGGGCACCATTTATATCTGCCATTTCTTCAGGGATTATCTCCGCTCCTCCATCCTTGGGCCGCCCAAGACCATCAAATACACGACCAAGCATATCCAGGGAGAGGGGTATCTCGATACCTTTGGCGAGAAATCTTACTGTGGTTTTAGGGATGTCGATACCTGTGGTTCCTTCAAAGACCTGCAAAAGAGCTTTTTCCTCTTCTACCTGAAGAACCTGCCCTTTTCTTATTTCTCCATTTGGAAGCTCAATTTCAACCAGTTCCCCATATTTAATCTCCGGTACTCCCTCAACAAGTAAAAGGGGACCGGAAATATCCGCAATGGTGCTGTATTTAGTTAATCTCTTCTTAAGCAGCGATTTTTCCAATTTCATCTTCTATCTCCTTGGTTAATTTTTCAATCTGATCTATTTTCTCCTCAGGGATATATCTCATTCTTGCAACCCTTTCCCAGATCTCCGATTCTTTAAGTTTTTTCACAGTTACGCCTCTCTGCAAAGCTGTCTGGCAAACATCATAAAGCTTCATAATGGCCTTCAGCATCAGGTACTGTTTCTTTATTGATGCATAGGTATCCACTTCATGGAATGCATTTTGATGGAGAAAGTCCTCCCTTATGCTTCTTGCAATTTCGAGCAGTAACTGATCTTCCTGTGAGAGTGCCTCTGCACCCACAAGTCTCACAATCTCTTCCAGTTCTGCTTCCTTTTCCAGTATTTTCATTGCCTCAAGAGACATCTCAGAAAATTCCGGTGAAATCTTTTCATCAAAATACTTCCTAAGGGTTTCCCTGTAAAGAGAATAACTGGTCAGCCAGTTAATTGCAGGGAAATGCCGTCTGTAAGCAAGTTTATCATCAAGACTCCAGAAGACCTTTACTACCCTCAGTGTGGCCTGAACTACAGGGTCAGACAGGTCTCCTCCAGGAGGAGAAACTGCACCAATAACAGTTAGAGCACCTTCTCTTCCATCTTTTCCAAGACATTTAACCCGTCCTGCTCTTTCATAAAATGATGCAACACGGGCTGCCAGGTATGCAGGGTATCCTTCTTCACCGGGCATTTCTTCAAGTCTGCCTGAAATCTCCCTCATTGCCTCTGCCCATCTTGATGTAGAATCTGCCATGAGAGCCACCGAATATCCCATATCCCTAAAATATTCTGCTATCGTGATACCGGTGTATACTGAAGCCTCTCTGGCTGCCACAGGCATATTGGAGGTATTTGCCACGAGCACTGTTCTCTTCATCAAAGGTTCTCCGGTACGGGGATCCTTTAATTCTGGAAATTCTATAAGTACATCTGTCATCTCATTTCCTCTCTCACCACACCCTATGTAAACCACAATATCTGCGTCTGACCATTTTGCAAGCTGATGTTGAATCACTGTTTTTCCAGAACCAAATGGGCCGGGTACACAGGCAGTTCCACCTTTGGAAACGGGGAAGAAGGTATCGATAATTCTCTGACCCGTAACCATTGGAATATCAGGAAGTAGCTTTTCCTTGTAAGGACGTGGTTTTCTCACAGGCCATTTCTGCATCATAATTATATCCACAACCTTTCCATCTGGGGACTTGATTCTGGCAACAGTATCTTCTACTGTAAAGAGGCCCTCTTTAATTTCTACAATTTCACCAGAAATACCAGGAGGAACCATTATCTTATGTTTTACCAGAGTGGTTTCCTGTACCTCACCTATAATATCTCCCTCTTCTACATATTCACCCTTTTTAACAAGAGGTTTAAAATCCCACTTCTTGTCCCGTGGTAGTGCAGGAATCATTATCCCCCTGGTTATGAAATCTCCTGCAGCCTCTCTAATCTTATCCAGTGGTCTTTCTATCCCGTCAAAAATAGACTCTATAAGGCCCGGCCCGAGCTCAACAGAAAGTGGCATTCCTGTCCCAAAAACCGGGTCTCCTGGGCCAATACCACTGGTTTCTTCGTAAACCTGTATGGAGGCTCTATCCCCCCTCAGTTCAATAATTTCTCCAAGAAGTTTTTGCTCACCAACATAGGCAACATCATACATTCTCGAACCAGACATACCTTCAGCAACCACAAGCGGTCCTGAAACTTTGACAATTCTGCCTTCTTTCATCTTCTACCTCCTAAAAAATATCTGCTCCAATGGCCTTCTTTATTATCTCTCTTATTCTCTCCAGGGCTTCTCCCTTGGATCCAACTGCCCCTGGTATCGCTATAATTGCAGGGGTTACTTCCTCTCTATATTCATCAAGGAGATCCTTAAGATCTCCATAAAACTCCTCTTCAACAAAAATTAAGCCGAATCCTTCTCTCACCAGCTGTTCAATGGATTCTCTTGCCTCTTTGGAATTATTGCACTGTACAGTATGAAGACCAATTGCTCTGAATGGGAATACCGTCTCATATCTGCCTACACACGCTATATTCCTCATCCCACAACCTCCGGAATTCTCTCCTGGATTAGCTCCTTAGGAATCCCGTTTATTTTGCCAACCATAATCATTCTGAGTATTCTTATCTCGTTTCGTTTGGAATAAAAGTATCCAAGAAGAGGCTCAGGACCAAGATCTTTTTTTCGAGTTTCTCTCACAAATCCTACCAGATAAGACTCAATATCCTTCTCCAGTTTGATGAAACTTCCATTCTTTTGATAATAACTGTATCCTGGAGCAAGAACAGGGTAATAGGGTGTAAGTTTAATTTCCTGCAACAGAGAATTGGAATCCGCTATTTCTAAGAAAATCTCTTCTCCAAGAAATCCTCCAGGTAAGATAGAATATTTTAACATATCCTTCCTTTCTATTCTTTCCAGTCTCAATAAGGTCAAGAAATTTTTGAGGTCTACTTGCAATTTGTGATAATTCCTTATAAAGTCACTTTCACTACACGTGGTATAATATTTAAAGGTATCCCTATCAATGGAGAGATCAATCCATTGAGGGTCTTTTCGCTCATAATAATTTTCTATGGCATTGAGAACCGCGTCTTTCAGACAGGTTGGAAGCAAATCGAATTCTTCATTTTCGAATATTGTCTTTAAAACTTTTGGTTCTATAGCACCAAAAGAGGAAAGAGCAAAATCAAATTCCTTCTCGGAAATAAAAGCTTTGACTAGAACCCTAATATTGTGAAAATCGTAATAATAACGTGTATCTACCTTGATATATTCATCTACGGCAAGTTCATCCAGAAGTTCATATATCCTCTGGAGCTCTTTCTTTAGCATTATTTCAAAATCAGAAGGCGCGTGTATCTCATTGAGGTATTTTCCATAATCCGTATCCTGCAGTGCCTTGAACACCTCCTCTATATCTTTTAGAACCAGGAGTCTGTCTATTTTCACTTTGTCCAGCAAGCGTGTCTCTAATGCTCTGACGAGACCACACGCATAGGCGTATTCAGTGTTTTCAACGCCAAATTCCGGATATCTTGTAAATGGTAGTCTAATCATGGAATAGTATCTTACTGACCTCTACTTCAGTTTCTTCTTTAAGTATCTCCATAATTCTGGGCATTGAGGCATCGATTTCTCTTTTTTTCGACTTGAGTAAGAATCCCCCTTCTATATCAGCTGTTCTCTCAGAAATTCTGAGATTCCATTTCTTTTCTCTATTTATCTTAGCGATAAAATCTTTTGTAATTCTTTCATCATTCTTGGGAAGAATTATTTCCTCATCTCCTTTCTCCACAAGAAGGTCAAGGAGAAATTTTATCAACTCGAGATAATGCTCCGATCCCCTCAAACTGGAAAAAGCTTCTTTATAAACTTCGTCCAGTATCTCGCGTTTCTTCTTCAGTAATTGAGCATTAAGTTCGATTTTCTTGGCACCAATGAAACTGCGCACTCTGGCCTCTTTTAATTTTTCTTTCTCTTCTTCCGCCCTTTTTAAAATCTCTTCGCTTTTTTTTCGTGCTTCTTGAAGAATTTCTTCTCTTTTCTTTTCTGCTTCGCCGATAATCTCTTTTCTCTTTTTCTCAGCATCCTTCTTGATTTTCTCTATTATCCTTTCCAGAGCCAAGTGAGCTCCTCCTTAGAGTTTAATTCCATTAAGGATAAAAATGGTGGTGAGCAGACCGAGAACAGCATAGGTCTCCACCATAGCACCATATATCACAGGTTTCATAGAAGCCTCGGGCTTCTTTGCCGTCATCTCCACACCTGCTGTACATACCTTTCCCTGAAAGATCGCTGAAAAATAACCAAGAAAGATTATAGGCACTGCTGCAAGGAGAATCTGAAGTCCTGTAACTACATCAACCATTTTAGGTTCACCAAGAAGACCAACTTTGAGAATTATGAAAAGTGCAGCTATAAAACCGTAGAAGCCCTGAGTTCCTGGAAGTGCAACAAGAAGGAAAAGCTTACCAAATTTATCGGGGTCTTCTGCAAGCACACCAGCAGCAGCTCTTCCCGCAGTCCCTACACCAATAGCTGAACCAACCCCGGGAAGAAATGCAGCAAGTCCTGCACCTATTATCGCAAGCCAAAGTCCTGTACTCACTTTTTTACCTCCTTTTTGTTAATTTTTATCTTATTTGAAACAATCTCGGTATAGGCTCCCTCCCAGCCGAATGGCTTGAAGGGTTTACCTCCATTTTCATAAAACTTTGTGAAAAACTCAACATATTGCAATCTTAAGCTGTGTACAAATGCTCCCATTACATTGACAAATATGCTGAAAAGATGACCAAAAACAAATAGCAGTGGTGCAAGTATAAATCCAAGAATAGGTATATGGAAGACCTGTATTGTTAGAATATTCACTGCCATGGCAATACCAGCTGTTACCAGTCCTAAGGCCATTAACCTAACATAGGATAAAAGGTCTCCGATAAAACTTATACCCCCATACACATTATAAAGCCCCTTAACTAGTTTGATCAGGAAGTTTTTGCTCCTTCCTCCACTGAACAGAACCAGTAAAGCCAGGGCTATAATTATAATATAAAGAGATACCATATCGAGAATCGGAGATGCAATATTCTTGGCAAGTACTCCCTTGTAAGCAAGGCCTAAGAGAATAAAAATCCATGCAATTTCGTTAGAAATTCCTCCTAATATATCTCCATCCCTGATTCTCTTATAGGCCCCAACGCCGAGACCGAAGAGAATCTGAATGAATCCAAGAGCAAGCGCCAGGGCAAAAAAGGTCATGGTTTCCTGCAGTGGGTCAAACCACATGAGTTTCTGTCTGACAGCTTCCAGCACACCCCAGTTAGCTCTTGCAGTAAAGTCTCCAAACCATCCTCCTGTTAATATACCAGCAAATATTGTAAAAAATCCGCCAACGAACAACATCCACATTAAACCGCGAGAGGCTTTGTATTTTTTCATCATGAAGTAGGATATAAGCATTAAGGCAATTCCATAACCTGCATCAGTGAGACATAGAGCAAAAAAGATGGAAAGGAAGGGGGCCATTATCACCGTGGGGTCTGGATCAGACTTCCCGGGCAATCCATAAAGCTTAACCAGTGAAGAGAAGGGCTCAAAGACTTTTTTATTTTCCAGGAGAACTGGTGCTTCTTCTCCGGGTTCAGGCTCAATCTCCTCAACATAAGCAGTATGAAATTTGCCGGCTACTTCCTTGAGTTTTTCGTAATCTTCAGTCCTCACCCACCCCTCGAGGATAACAGTATTTCTTGTCTTTATGCCTTTATTATCTGCAAGCTTCAATTCCAGTAAATTTTTAAAATGGTCATAAAGCACAAGTAGTTTGTCAAATTCACGAGCTGCATCACTTATCATCTCATTTATATTTTGTTTCTCCTGCTCTATCTCCCTCAATCTAGAATCTATAGAGTCCAGGATGGAGGCTGGTTTTCCAGAATAGCCATGAAACTCCACCTGTTCAAATTCAGCTTCATATAACGCCTTCTTAGCTTCTTCCTCTTCCTCAAAAAGGTAAACCACTATAAGATAAGCCTTTTTCCCATCATCATTTACAAGTTCAAATGCGACTGGCTTATCTTCAAGTTTACCAAGATTGCGAGAAGGTATTGTCCCTGGAATTACATTTACATCCTTCGTAGGTTTAATTTCTTCCAGATTGCCCTCAAAATTGACCCATGGCAAAATAAAGGCTCTCTGAGCCAGCAAATTTGACTCCTCCACGCCGATTCTGTTGAGTTCATCCTGAATAGTCTCAACTTTGAGAAGGAGAGAGGAAGCATCAACGCCCTCAATGGTTGCACGATAAAATTCTTCGCCCACAGGTTTTTTGGCTTCAAATAATGAGTCTATAAAACTCTTACCACCTGAATAGGGCTCGAGAAATCGGATGGCATTCTCCAGTCTACGTAAAAGGTCTTCCAGCTGTGGTTCTTCTGTTAATTCTTCCTCGGTTATCTCAGTGAAGGCCTCTTTCAACTCCTCTTTAACTTCACTGATATGCACAATGGCCTCATCTTGCAAAAGTTTCAATAGTTCATCCTTCTCATCTCTATGGACATAAAGATTTATCTTCTTTAAAAAGGCTTTTGCCATTTTATTTTATCTGTTTAAGAATATACTCCACAGCCTTCTTTTTTCGCGTCTCAATATCTTTTTTTATTTTCATATCTAACTTCTTGTATTCTTCTTCCAGCTTTTTTAGATGAACCTCTGCTTCTTTCCGGGCTTCAGCATCAGCATTGAGAAGAATCTTTTTCCTTTTCTCCTGGGCTTCCTCCAGAATCTTTGAAGCTTCTTTATAAGCCTCCTGAATTATACTCTGGGATTCTTCCTGGGCTTTTTTGATAATCTCATCTGCCTGCTTTTCCGCTTCTTTTATTTTTTTAAGTACTTCCTGCTTCATTGGGGCCTCCTGTGAGGTTAAATTTTATAGAGGCATGAAGGTTTTTTCAAGGCTACGAATTGCCTCATTAAAAATCTATACGAAATGGGTATCGTTGCCTCATTTAAAAATCTACACGAAATGCATTACCCTCCTCTGTCTGAAGCAAGATAAAAGGAGGATAAGATGGATTTGATGAGTCGGAACAACACAGGGAGTTGCTTCTTAAAGACTTCACTTGCCGATAAAAGGCATAGACTAAGACAACGACTCCGCCTTCATAAATCAGATCCCCCTTTTGGGGTCGGGGGCGCAAATTCCGCGACTGCCAAGCTTTCTTTCGCCTCTGCCCCAATGTATCCTTTGGGCTGGGGGGCGCAATTTTTCACACAAAGTCAATTACTCTTTCAGCTACACAATACATTTCTGGGGCCGGAGGTCGCAAATTGTGAATTCTTGATTTTCGCTTTGCAGCGCAAAGGATACAGCGTCTCGCAAGATACTTTGACATCGCTGGGTATTCTAACAGCTGCTGAACTTATCCCAAGATTTCCGGCTCTTTTTATAGAATTAGGAGAGATAGCCGATATGTGTTCTGAAGACAACGCGTTGCCTGTAACGGAAAGGATGGAGGGTTATATCGCATGTTATGAGAGCTTTAACAGTTTGAAGGCATTCGGCCAAGATAAAAAACTTGTCGCAAAGTGCGACCCCCGACCCTATGGAATTGAGAAGATCAGGGAGGTTTATGAGCACCTCAAAGCAAAGGGGGTGATTGAGGAGATTGAGGAACCAGAGGTTCCTGAGCTTCCAATGGACTATGCCAAAGCCGTTAAACAGGGCAAGGTTAGAAGACCCACATGCTTCGTCTATACGATTTCCGATGATAGGGGAGAAGAGGCTACATACGGTGGTGTTCCAATCAGTGAGGTAATTGAAAAGGGCTATTCCATTGCTGATGTGATAGGTCTTCTCTGGTTCAAGAGGGAATTCCCTGCGTGGGCTTCGAACTTCATTGATATGGTGATTAAGGTGGTTGCAGACCATGGTTCTGCAGTTTCAGGAGCCCTGACAGCAAGGGCCGGCAAGGACCTTATGCCCTCCCTTGCAACTGCAATTCTTACAATAGGACCGAGATTTAGTGGTGCCATAAACGGAGCTGCCAGATACTTTAAGATGGCGAAGGAAATCGGTGTTTTCCTTGTGGATATGTTTAAAAGTCTTGGATATTCGGATAAGGAGATAGACGAATTCATTAATGCTGGTGCCTTCAATGCATTCTTCGTGCTCGGAAGAAGCATCGGATTTATAGGCCATATCCTTGATGAGAAGAGACTCGGCATACCTCTCTACAGACATCCATGGGATGATATTCTTTACGATGTGAAGAGACCGGAGGAGGCCTAAAAGAAAATTCAAAATCGAGGAGGGGCGTAAGCCCCCTTTTTTATTTTATTTGCTTATAGCTTCAAAAAGTTGATTGAAAGGAAGAGGTTGGTGTAATATTAGGCAACAAACGGGTCAGAAGGAGATGTTATAATATGAGTCTGAGTGTCCGTACAAACCTACCAACCTTTATCGGATTATTTCTTGTTTTTGGTTTACCTCTCATTTTTAGCTTCTTCCTGAAGTCAAAGTACCGTAAATCCGGGCTCTTCTTTGGTATTGTCGGCGACTGGAGCATTGTATTGTTACTCTTTTTTCTTATACTCTTATGGGAACATCAATCACTGAGTTCAATCGGGTTTCGTGGCTTCTCCTACCGGGAGATTTTGTGGGGCTTTGCCGGGTTCTTTGTGGGCGCCTTTTCCTTTGCTTTAACCACACCTTTAGTACGCGCATTACATTTGAATACTACAGCAGGAGGGATCACACGGCTGGCAGCAGCTCCACCGGGATTGCGGGTTGTGCTTGTCCTCACTGCCGGCATTGCGGAAGAAATCATGTTCCGTGGATATGCCATTGAACGCTTAGCTACCCTTATAGGGAGTGTCGCTGTCGGTGCAGCAATAGCTTATCTCGTTTTTGTAGCACTGCATCTCCCTTTCTGGGGACCTGGAGGCACCATTCAGATCGGGGTATGGTCACTTCTGGTAACGGTACTCTATGTATGGCAACGAAACCTCTGGCCCTGTATATTGATGCATGTCCTGAATGATGCCTATGCCTTTATTGTATTACCCATGTTTTTTACCCAATATCTGCACAGGTCGTAATTTGTTATAGTACTATCGGCAATTAAGAACTGAACGGGTACAATTTACTTCCATATTCTGTGAACTTCTGTGCGTGGGTGTGAATTTTTGTTCGCTATTTTAACTCCTTTATTTTCATCAAGTTTTCCTTTCTGTGAAAAATCCTGCGAATTTTCATAGTGTTTTATTAATTGTGTCTCTGGATTTCAGTCATTATTTTACCTCCTGGGTTCTGCCTTTTTCTCTCGCCCAGGAGGTATTTTTCTCTATGCAAAGGCCCTTCCTTAACCCATCCCTGCCTCCTCTCATCCACATGAACACAATTAAATAACACACAACCAGATTTTCTCGTGAGGCAATGAATGCTATTTCATATAGATTTTACATTTTGGAATACCCAAAGGCTCAAAAATTGAAACCTCTTACGAGTTAATTTATTATATATCCATGTTCAAGTTCTTTTTGTTTATATCTATATTTTCTGGAACTGCGAAGATAGCCTTCCTGCATCACGGTAATCAATCCTTCTCAGATAATGGCGCCTATACATTGAGGCCCGGAGATGAGGGCTATAATGGAAATAGCTTCCACAGAACTCTTGATACCCATGAATACTATAATGTTCCTCTGGATATCCATATCTCCGGACCTTTAACAGAATCTTACAGCTGGATGAGAAACGATAATGGACTCTTAAACAGATTGAAGGGTGATCTTGTATACCTGGTAGGCGGAAGTTATGCAGAAAATATTCTACCTTATGTAGACAGTACAGCAAACAAAAACTCCTTCCAGTTTGTGAAGGAAGTTTATGATTCTACCATTAAGGGTGTGGGGTGGCCAGATTTCCCCACAGTAATATGGATACCGGAACGAGTATTTAAGTCCGAAAATTTAATGCCCTATTCTTTGATAAAACTTTTGAATGAAGCCTATGGTAAATATGATTCTCAGGGTCATTATCTCGCTCCATGTATTGTCCTTGATGATAATGTGCATGAATGGTATTACCATACCTATCCCGACGGTACCGAATGTCATAATTCCCGGAAAGTTCATATAATGTATGATAATGAAGGAAATTATGTTTTTGTGGTATTTATCCAAAAAGTAGCTAGAGACCAGATGGTATGGAATGATATCTCAAATCCTAATAACCCTTTACATCAGTTATTAGAAGCCCTGAGCAACGACCCCGATCAGGAGCAGATTGTAATCTATGGAGATGACTGGGAAAAAGCCGCGGGGGTAGCTGGATGGGATTTCGGTCAAGCAGGGGTTCCAGCAAGTTCATATGATCATAATATCAGTTACATTGCTTCTCAGAACTGGATTCAACCAGTACACATAGCCGAGGCAGTAAAATGGTGGGGGGTGGATAAACTCTACGATTCCGATCCACTAAACGACCCGCCATCTATCCAGATTGATTATGCAGCCTATCAGGAACTTCATGACTGGACAGGAGGTACCTACGACAACTGGTACGATGATTTTAAAAACACGCAGGCTTGGGGCTGTGAAAACGGCCCTGACCTAAATGGTAACGGCGTATACGGGGATTACGAGGACCTCTGGAAGTTTGCTTACGAAAAACTTTTAAATGTCCCTTCTAACGAAATTTCAAGACTTGGATGGATAACTCTTATGGGTATGCTATACGAAACTGCATGGCACACAGGACCAGGTGGTGAACTGGTTTACTGGGGTAAAAATGTATGGAACCATACGAGATACGGAGGGATATTTGCGTTTGGATCTGTATGGTATGACTCACTCAGATTCCTGGCACAAGCTGATGTTCATGAAGAGGATCTGGATGGAGATGGAGTTAAAGAATATGCTTTATATAATGACAGAATTTGTTTTATTTTTGACCGAAGGGGGGGACGTGCTCTTGCAGTCTTCACTTCAGATGGAAAAACAGTGATAGGTAATCTCATGTCTTACTGGGGTGGTGAGGGGGATTTTAATGATGGAGGGCATCCAGGGGGGTTCAATGACACCCAGGGTGAAAACTCCTGGTTTACATGCTCGTACGGCCAGGAGGGGGATACCGCATATATAATCTTCAATGAAGTTTATGACTACCAGGGTAATTCATCTACCGACCTTATCAAGGAATTTCGTCTTACTCCAGGTAAAAATTTTGTAGAAGTACACTACAACTCAAGGTGGGAGAACTGGACGAAATCTGGAGTTACACCTGATATGTACCTAAACCTACTTAAAGGTTATTCCCTGACTCCAGTATCCGGATTGAGCCCTAATGGATGGATGTACGCCGGTTATATGTGCGTGGAAGACTCCACCAAGGCTGTATATATATGGCCATCAGGAGAGGGGTACTATTACCATAATCTTGGAAAGATGTCTTCGGGAGCCGAACTTATTGAACTAGGTGGAAAGAGCGGAACTTATACTTTTTATTTTTATGCTGGAAAGGGAACCCCGGATGTAGACATCCCAGGTCCTGGGGATTTAGAAGGGCCAATGATCTGGGGAACTTCCTACACCCCCTCCATCAATATTATGGAAACTGATAGCGTACTAGTTACATCTTATATAGAGGATCCCTCGGGGGTAGCATCTGCGTACATTCACTATGGTGTTAATAATAACTGGAATTATCCTGATGTTCTCATGATCCCGGATGACGGAAATTCTCACGACTGGAATGGAAACGGTGTCCCCGATGATAATCTTTATGGCGGATACATTCCTCCTCAGAGTAAGGGGAGCGTTGTTGAATTTGCAATTAGAGCAATTGATAATTCTCCTGACCATTATGAAAGCTGGGACAATAATAACTGGCAGAATTATTCCTACACTGTAGGGGTGATCAAGTTTATCATGGATGGAAAACTTGATAAGGTGGCAGAACTTGTAGCACAGAATGGCGATATGCATCTCTATACTTACTATTATGCAGATTCCGGAAAACTTTATGTAGCTACAGAAGCCGCAGGGGATAGCTCAACTGGAGGTTCAGGGATATTTTATAATGATCATTTTATTTTCGTCTCACTGAATCCAGATACTATGGTGCATGCACCATGGGCCAAAAGTGGCCTCGTAGCATACTATGATTATTACCTTGCTGATGAAGATAATAATGACTTTGTATCATGGTTTGCTTTCAATGACAGTATCTTAAATGATACAACAACCTTTATTTGTACATCAGCATCCACGGATACTGGCATTCTGGAAGGTGTCATTGATTTACGCAGAGCCTTTGGATTTGTTTCAGATACAATTTATTTATGTGTTGGATCCTACGGCACTAAGGACGGTGCTAATCTGGAATGGCAGGTCCCAAAACCAGAAACTCTAGATCAAAACATCGACCCTGATGAGTATTTAAAACTCCCGTTAATGGATTCATCAGGTTTAAGCCAGCTTCCCAATATGCCCTATTTTAAAGTCTATCCTGTTCCTGCCAGGTCATGTATATACCTGGAATTGAGATTTGCTACACCGGAAAGTGTCGAGCTTTCACTTTATAATATCCTGGGGATGAAGATCTTGAAAAAGAAATACAATCCTGTATACTTTCTTCAGGAAAGATTAAATCTGGGTGGATTTCCACAGGGAATTTACTTTCTAACATTAAAATCCAAAAGTTTTATGACAACCAAAAAGGTGCTTATAATAAGATGAAGAAGAACATGCTTGCAAATGTTATAACCCTTTCAAGGATTGTTCTTGCCTTTGTAACCCTGGGGCTTCTTGAACTCAAAAATCTTATTGTTACAGCCATCGCTGTATTCTTAATTATATTCATCATCTTCCTTGACTTTCTGGACGGTTACATTGCAAGGAAGCTAAAAATATCATCAGAATTTGGTGCCTTATTTGACATTACCGGAGATAGAATCGTTGAGATTATATTCTGGATTTATTTCTCAGTCAGAGGACTAGTTAGCTTTTGGTTTCCTGTTATTGTAATTTCAAGGGGAATAATTGTAGATACTCTGCGGAGTGTGGCTTTCAAAAAGGGTAGAAAACCTTACGAAATGCTCCATTCCAGCGTTAGTCACTTTCTTGTAGCCTCGCCCTTTATGAGGACTTCCTATGCTGTTATGAAGGCAATTACATTCTCTCTTCTGGGAATTAACCTCCTTCTCAAGTATGCAGCTTTTCCGCATGTGCATACTTTTCACAGTGCAACCATAATTTTCGCATATATTACATTACTTCAATGCATTGCAAGAGGAATACCCGTAATTGTTGATTCCCGGTTTTATCTCTTTGAGAAGAAAGAAAATGGCCAGAATTGAAGCAGCAATTTTCGATCTGGATGGGACACTTATTCCACGTAATTCTACTGAGAAAATAATTGTTAGACATTTTGTAAAAAATCTCAGCTTTTCCCTCTCAGGAATATTGCTTTATCTTCTTGAAAGTGCGCGATATAAAGATTTTAAGTCCTCAAAGGCATACTATCACGGAATTAAATACTTTACTTTCCTGAATGTTATAAATAAATATTTTAGTGGAGTTCCTCTTAATGAATGGATTTCTGAAAAGGCAATTCATGAAATTGAAAGGCATAGAGAAGCAGGCAGAAAGCTCATTCTCCTCACTGGAGCACCTGAAGAAGCTGCAACCCGATTTGGAAAGGTTTTAAAATTTGACCTCGTTGTATCTGCAAAAATAAAGGTGGTAAATGGTGTTATCACTGGAAAAACTGAAGGTCCACACCCATACGGAAAAAAGAAACGGGAGATACTCATTAAGCTCAGCGAATACCACAATATAGACCTTAATAATTCTTATGGTTATGGAGATTCCTTTGCCGACAGATTCTTTTTAAATATCGTGGGTAATCCTGTGGCAGTGAATCCAGATAAAAAGTTAAAAAGGTATGCAGTACATAAAGGATGGAAAATAGTTTACTGGTTTTAAATAATTATAAACAAAGGAGTAAAAAATGATAACAGATGAAGTATTCCTCGAGATTCTGGATACTATCAAAAAACAAAGTACTTGCTCCTATTACAAAACAGGGGCTTTGATAGTAAAGGATAATAGAATAGTTTCCATGGGCTACAACGGAACCCCTCCTGGTTTCCCCCAGTGCAATGAATTACAGGAAGTTCTTGAGTGGCTTGTGGAAAATCCTAAAAAAGCTCTTTCGCTTATAAATCCAATCACTGACCTTCAGCTGGAAAAACTGCTGAAAAACGAAACCTTTAAAAAATTTCCTCTTTTTTCAAAATATTCAGAAGTAAGAATAAGACCTATTTTTTCACGTTTAGTAGAGATTATTCCCATTATATTAAAAAAACTGGAAAAAGATGGAAGGATTGACCTTTATGATTTTAATTTTGTGCACTCCAGATACGAAATACATGCTGAACAGAATGCCATTGCTTATTCTCTAAGAGCAGGTACAAATATAGAAGGAGCAACAATCTATTCTGCTCTGCTCCCCTGTATGGAATGTGCCAAACTTATTGTTGCTTCAGGTATTAAAAGAGTAGTATACACTGAAGAATATATTGATAAAAGATTTAATGAGACTTCACGGGATTTTCTTAATATAAACGGAGTAAAAGTAGATAAGGTATAGTATAAATTTAGAATATATCTTGACAAAACATACTTTATATTTTATTTAATTTAATATTATAAGAAGTTTTGAAATAGTTCTTTGACAAAATCTCTCCGAGCCATTCTACCTACGGGAGAAATTCCTATGGTAGGTGGCCGCTGGGCATGTGGGGAAACCTGCATGACCTCCCGTGTTTGGAAAGGAGAGATAATTTAAAACATGGGAGGTGTAGCATGCCTGGAACTTATGCGGGTAAATTGCTCAGAATAAATCTGAGCACAGGGAAAATCAAAAAAGAAGATATACCTGAAAACCTCCTCAAAAAATTCATAGGCGGCAGAGGACTGGCATCTAAGTATCTGTACGATGAAATAGATCCCACAGTTGACCCTCTAAGCCCTGACAATAAACTCATATTTACCACAGGTCCCCTTACAGGAACTCCTGCTCCTACTGGTGGTAGATACATGGTAGTCACCAAGGGACCTTTAACGGGTACAATTGCATCCAGTAATTCAGGAGGATTCTGGGGAGCTGAATTGAAGCGTGCTGGATATGATATGATCATAATTGAGGGCAGATCCGAAAAGCCTGTTTATATATTAATAAAGGACGATGAAGTTGCTATTAAAGATGCCTCTCATCTTTGGGGACTAAATACTCATGAGACTACAGATAAGCTCCTCGTGGAATCAGGCGAACATACGGCAAAAGTTGCATGCATAGGTCCTGCAGGTGAAAAACTCGTAAAATTTGCCTGTGTAATAAATGATAAGCACAGAGCAGCAGGAAGAACAGGTGTTGGGGCGGTGATGGGTTCTAAGATGCTTAAAGCTATAGTGGTTAAAGGAACCAAAAAAATTGTAGCCTTTGATGAAGAAAAATTCCGTCAGGTTATAAAAGAAAAGATTGATACAATGAGGAAAAATCCCATTACCGGTGAGGGACTCCCCAAACTTGGGACCAAAGTTCTGGATAATATAATCAACGAAAATGGCCTATATCCTACGAGAAACTTCCAGACCGGGGTGTTTGAATTTACCTATGAAGTCTCTGGAGAGGCCCTCGTGGAGAAAGGGTACCTTATAAAAAATAAAGCCTGCTACGCATGCCCCATAGGATGTGGTCGTATTACCAAGTTACCCAGTGGTAGAGAAGGTGAGGGTCCTGAATATGAAACAGGATGGGCTTTTGGTGCAGCCTGTGGAGTCAAAGATTTGATAGCAATTACAGAAGCTAATTTCCTCTGTAATGAGCTTGGCCTGGATACAATTTCAACAGGTGTTACCATAGCATGCGCTATGGAATTGTTTGAAAGGGGCTTTATTCCTAAAGAAGACTTGAGCAAAGGACCCGAACTCAGATTCGGCAGTTCAGAAGCTATCGTTTACTATACAAAGGCTATTGCTTACAGAGAAGGATTAGGTGATAAACTGGCTGAAGGTTCTTATAGACTGGCAGAAGCTTATGGTCATCCTGAATATTCCATGAGTGTGAAAAGACAGGAACTCCCTGCCTATGACCCAAGGGGTGCTCAAGGTCATGCACTGGAATACGCAACCTCTAATAGAGGGGGGTGCCATGTAAGAGGATATATGATCTCACCTGAGATTCTGGGAGTTCCTGAAAAGCTTGAGACTCAAAAATTAGAAGGAAAGGCTCAATGGGTAAAAATCTTTCAGGATCTTACAGCAGTGATTGATTCTGCAGGCTTATGCCTTTTCAGCTCTTTTGCCCTTAATGCAGATGATTACAAAGACATGATTGTTGCAGCTACAGGATTTGATTACTCTACGGATGACGTAATGAAGTGCGGAGATAGGATATGGAATCTTGAAAGATTATTTAATCTCAAAGCCGGGATTAAACCCGAGGAAGACACATTGCCCAAGAGATTTCTGGAAGAACCGCTTCCGGAAGGCCCTCAAAAGGGTGCAGTGGTTAAACTTAGGGAACTTCTTCCGGAGTATTATAAAGTTAGAGGCTGGAGCGAAAAGGGAATACCCACAGAAGAAAAACTGAAAGAGTTAGAACTGGAATGATTTAAAAAGGGTGGGTGCATCCCACCCTTTTTTAAAATTAAAAACTATAAAAATAGTGGATATGTGAAAAGTGAAGATAAAGGTTAAATTTTTTACACTTTTAAAACTCTACCTCGGTATCGAGGAATATGAGGTGGAACTCGATAATAACTCAATCACGGTAAACCAATTACTCGATATTCTTGAAGAAAAGATTGGTAAAAAATTTACCTTTAAATTAAGAGAAGAAGGAAAACTCAAAAAAGGTGTAATAATATTAGTTAATGGGAAAAATGTTTTTCATATTAATGGTATCAATACTATAATAAAAGATGGCGATGTCATTTCCATGTTCCCTCCCGGAGGGGGAGGATGAATTTATACGCCCGACATATTCCCCTTTTAGGTAAAGAGGGGATAAAGAAATTAAAAAACTCCAGTGTTCTCGTAGCAGGTATTGGAGGATTGGGCACTGTGGTTGCTGACATTCTTGTGCGAACAGGAATAGGTGAATTACATATAGTTGATTATGGAGAGGTAGACCTTCCGGATTTAAACAGACAGATTCTTTATTATAAAGACGACCTTGGTAAAAAAAAGGTTTATGCTGCGAAACAGAAGCTAAAATGGATAAGAGAGGATGTTGTAATTAAAACTTACACAGATTATATAGATGAAAATTTCAAATTACCTGAAAGAGTCCGGGTTATAGTCGATTGTCTTGATAGCTTCAAAGCAAAATTTGCTGTTGATAAAATTGCCGTGAAATATAACATTCCTCTTGTACATGCAGGTCTTAATGGTTTTTTTGGTCAGATTACCACAATAGTCCCCGGAGAAACTCCCAGACTTTGTGAAATTCTCTATGGAATGGAAAAAGAGAATAAAAAAATAATACCGGTCCTTGGCTCAGTATCCACTCTTCTTGGCGCGATACAGGCTCTTGAGGTTGTTAAATTACTGTGTGGTAAGGGAAACACACTTAAAGGAAAGCTTCTTATTGTTGATCTTCTTGATATGAGCTTTGAGACAGTGGAGTTAAGATAATGTACAGGTTTAATTCAATAGACTACGATATCTTAATGCATCCAAAGCTTGATCTTAAAAAACTCTACGTGGAATTAACCTCCCTGTGTAATTATTCCTGCAAATTATGCTTCAGGCAGAGTTTTACTGAACCACTTGGCCATATGTCACGGGATCTTTTCAAAAAACTCCTTAAGGATATCGATGACCTCCCTGAAATTGAATGGGTTGTTATAGGAGGAATTGGAGAACCATTGTTCCATCCAGATTTCAGATACTTCGTAACTGAAGTTAAAAAGAAAAATCTAAAAATTTCCATTTCAACAAATGGTTCTCTTATAAATGATGAAATGATAAATTTTCTGATAGACATCGGTGTAGAACGTGTGATTTTTTCTCTGGAAACAGGCGATATCGGGCATAAATGGAATAGGAAAATTATACATACGCTTGGGGAGCTTATAAGAAAACGTAATCTTAAAAAATCGGGAAAACCGGTACTTGGTATAGAATTTGTACTGACCAAGCAAAATGTAAAAGACCTTCCAAAAATTATAGATTTATGTCGGGAAAAGGAAGTTGATAACATAATCCTTACAAATCTTCTACCTGTCCACGATAAACTGGTTGGCTTCTCCCTTTACGAAAATCCAGACGAACACATTCATTATGTTAAAGAATTTGTGAAAAATACAACCATCAGATTCAATTTACAGATTCCGGAATTTACACTTCTCACTGAGAGACACTGCCAGTTTGTGGAGAAGAACGCAGCAGTTATTCGCTGGGATGGAGAGATTGCTCCCTGCTATAGATTTTTACATGATTCTATTGAGATTGTGTATGGAAGAAAAAAAGTAATATTTCACAAAAGTTTCGGAAATATTCTGGAAAAATCCCTCAAAAGTATATGGATATCAAAAGAATATGCATTTTTCCGTTTTAAAGTAAAAAATGCCCTTTTCCCTTCATGTACAGACTGTAAATTTAGAGATGGATGTCATTTTGCTATGACAACTGAAGAAGATTGTTGGGGTAATTCGCCAAGCTGTGCTGATTGTTTGTGGTGGAGAGGAATAATTGTATGCCCATGATAGTGAACATAAAATGTAAAAGGGGCAGTATATGGTATAAATGGTTTAAAGTTTGGTAAAATGTAAATGCAAATTTTATTAGAATCAACATTCCCGTGGAAGTATTCTTAACACCATCTGGTATAATAGAATCGCAGATAAGAAAAGTATCTTTGAAAAGAAAGGAACTCGGGGCAGAACAAATTTACTTTTTTGAAGATATTATGGTTAAACACGCCTGGCCTTTTACCGGCGAAAATGAAATAAAAAGATGGTCAAAAAGACAGAGGAACGAGGACTTGCTGATGTACTCATTGTAAGTGGTAAACATACAGGAGAGGAAGTTGATGTGGAACATTTAAAAAGGGCGAAATCCTCAGCGCGAAAACCCGTGATTATTGGCAGTGATCTCAACGATAGAAACATGGAAATACTGATTAAATATGCGGACGGTGCAATAGTGGGAACTTATTTTGAGAAGGATGGGATATCGGGAAATTCGGTTGAACAATGGAGAGTGGAGAAATTGATGGAGAAGGTAAAAACTTTAAGGAGATAAGTTTACCATTTTGATCTGCGTATCCACTGCTTCCCGCATATTATCTTAAATGGACAGTTCTGACAGTGCTCCTTAGGATTTACAGTGGAAGTAAAGGGTATGCTGGAATCAAGTATCTCCTCAATGAGTGTCTTTACAGCCTTCATGTAAAGGTCCATGGCAATTTTCTTTTTAGATTCATCTTCTTCATAAAAAAGTGGCTCTTCTTTAAAATCTTTCTCCCTTAATAGCAGCAAAGAACTGTTAAGTTTTTCTATCTTCGCATTCTGGTGGTTCTGCATGTATAGATTTATATAAAGAGGCAATTGAACGGATTTGAGTTTTTTATACCATTCCTCTCTCGGTGAATCTTTGAAGTCTGGATTCGGGGTACCCACACTGCTTCCAGTTTTATAATCTATAATGTAAATGGTATCTCCTCTTCTTTCTACTCTATCCACTCTCCCGCTCAAAGCCACCCGTGTTCCATCGTTTGTTTCCATGTAGCCGGTGTATTCTTTTTCGAGATGGAGAATCACTATATCTTCCTGGCTTTTTTTATAATAATCCAAGAGTTCCCTCATTCTCTTTTTAATTGTCCTTTTAATTATGATGACCCTGGCTTCCTTAACTCCCGGATAATGTTCCTCAAAGACTTTTTCAACCACTGTGTCCATTCTCTCCCTATCATCCCTTTCTATAACAAGCTTTCTCCCCAGCTTATCAGCGAAGAAAAGTTCAAGTATCTCATGGACAAGTCTTCCGATCTCCCTGCTTTCTATCTCTTCGGAAATGCCCTCCTTCTCGCCCAGACCGACAACATAGGTATAATAAAATCTTAAAGGACACCGGAGATATGTATCCAGCATGGTGGGACTGTAGGGAACTTTCTTTAAGAATTCTGTAATATCCTGGTCTTTCTGGATTTCTGTGACTTCCCTGCATGCAAAGTTTACCCTAAAAATAATGTCTCTGGGGGCGGGCTCTTTAAGGGTCTTTTTTTCTTTTTGAATTTCCCAAATGAGCCTTTCTATGAATCTGCTCTTTTCCCTCTGAGCATTTTCGACATAAAAAAGATGTACCTTTTTGGCTCCTCTGGTAAGAGTGTAAAAATAGTACTCTGCAATCTTCTCTCTATCTCTATAATCTGGAAGTTTAAGATGTTGGCGTAATAAAGAAGGAAGAATAGTGTCCTCCTTACTAACATTAGGAAGTATTCCTTCATTCAAGTCCAAAAAATAAACATTCTCAAACTTAAGATTTCGTGTTTCCAGAAATCCCAGAACCTGCAAGCCATTGAGCGGGGTCCCCTCAAAGGGCACGGATACAGTTCTCAGATAATTCCTAATTAAAATAAAATAACTTCTCACATTTTCAAATTTTTCTTCCCCGAATCCCGAACTGGCAAGGTCATGGATTGATTCCAGTGTCCTGCGGAAGAATTCACCTGAAAATGGATGGAGATTTGCAGGGCTTTCACGGGATATAAAGGATATAAGATCCAGTAATTTCTTACAGAAATCGCAGACGTTTGTGATAACTTCGAATTTCTTAAGTGTCTCTCTATGGATTTTTTTAAGATGTTCCTTTAATTCTTGTTCGGTTATCTCGGGATATAGCGGGCAGATTTTCCGCTGAAACGATTCCAAAAGATCACTATCCTCCTCAAGCTCTGTAAGTTCTATTAACCTCCTGTTTTTTTCTACAAGGTATTCTTCGATAGTATGGAAGATAATTCGGGTAGGAGTACTCTCACCATGAAGGTATATATTTTTAATATATGGATGTAATACAAATTTTAGATAAGCGGGAACAAAGTAAAGGGAATCTAGTTTTGTTTCCAGAACCTTTCCGAGAACTTCCAGAAGAGAATGCAGTGGGGTTCTGTGGACAGGATATCCCATGGAAATATTGAACTTTCCTTGTGCCACAGGGATTACATTTTGTAAGATAGGGAAGAGGGTGTCTGAAGAAGGTAAAACTATCACATCTCTGATGGATACAGGTTTAGCCTTTAATAGTTCCCCCAGGGCAAAGATCTCTCCATGAACATCAGCAGAACGATAGAAATTATATTCGGTTCTATGAATCTGGGGGGTATCAATTCTCTCAGGATTGAGTGAGAGCGTTCTATATATTTCTTCGATATGAGGACCCTCCTGAAAGATAAAAATACTATTAGGTCTTGTTTTTAGGTTCTCAAAAATTTTTCTTTCCGATTCGGTAAGAGCAAAAAATCCGGCAATTACTACGTTGTTATACTTCTCAAATTTAACACTCTCTATTTCCTCTGCGACTCTCCTATACCTTAGAGATCTTGTGGAGACACTTCTCTTCTCGAGTTCACCATAAAATATGTTGTATAACTGAGACAAAGAAATTAATTTTTCTCTCACCTTCTCAGGTATTTTCTCTCCCCAGAGTAGATCAACTTCTCGGAGCTTCTGAGGATCTACAAATTCTATGTAAAGTTCTTCCAGATCCGAAAAGATTTTAAACCCCCATGGAAGGAATTCATCAAGACTGAGAGCGTTCTTCCCGGTAATAAGTGGATTCTCTGAATGTATAGAGTATATTAAAGATACTCCATCCACTGCTGAAATTTTTTTATCCGAGTAACCTAATGATTCATAAAGGAAATCCACAAACTCATCCATGGAGAAAATATAAGGAGCTCTGAAGGGCCTCTTAATTCTCTGAGATAGGAATTTTCTCAAAAAATGGGAAGGTCTTTTACCTGGAAAGACCACAATATTATTCTCGGGATTTGAAGTGCCTTCTAAAAGAATTTCGCCTAGGTACTCCACAAGATTATGTTGTGGACTCAGCTCAACTGCTCTTTTCATGTCACAGCCTCAATTCTTTTCAGATCAATGTATCCCAAGTATCCCTTCACCAATTTACCAGGAAAAATTCCTTGTAAAATTTTCATGTAAAGTCTTAACTGATTTCTGTGTTGTTCTTCCATTTCCCCTGTTTTGAAATCAATGACAACTATAGAGTCCCGGTCAATCAAGACCCTGTCCATTCGGTAAAGTGATCCGTTCCTGCTCACAAAGTCTGCTTCCTTCAGAATGATTCTACCCGGTTTTCTTTCAAACCATTCTGAAACTTCGGGTATTTTAAGGAAATCTTTCAGAATTTTTTTAACCTTTTTGGGATCAAATTTTTCCTTAAATTTTGTCTGTGCCTTTTCGATTCTGGAATCAAGTAAAGTATCCAGATCTCCCTCAATATAGTCGATGGTTCTCATGATTTCATGGAAAAACTCCCCTCTCCTTGTATCGAGAAGTCTTTCCACTGTCCATATCTCCCCCTCTTCACCCTTAAAACTTAATTCAAGGTTCTCCGGAATAATGGCTTCATGATATAATGCTTTTCTTCCAAGGGGTTTTTCGACTACACGAATTTTGGTCCCCTGCTCCACATCCTCGAAGATTTCGGGCCATTTCTTTTCTTTCTTCCCCGTCCCATTTGAAAGAACAATGATGTTGTACAATTCATTCATGGCCCGGGTGGTACATACATAAAGCTCATTCATAAACTGCACTTCTTCGTCAGTTTTCGCTTCGTCATAAAGATCACGCAGGATAACTGCCTCATCGCTAGAAGAATCTTTAAGAATCTTATACACACCAGCATCTAATTTCAAGGGGATAAGCTCACCATCCGGATTTTTAAAGTAATATATACCTTTCCTATTTGACCGCTTTTTCCCATCCTGATACAGGAGATTTATAACCACCGGGAAGCCAAGCCCCTTGGATTTATGAACTGTCATAACCTTCACAGCATCCACATAATCCGGAAGAGTTACACTGAGTTCTTCTTCGTCAGCATTTTCAAAAGCTTCCAGAAAATCTCCAATGTTATTCAAACCTTTCTTTTCAAAACCGTGGACATAATCCAGTAGCTTGATGAGAAAGCCATGTTCCTCTCTGAAATTCTTAAAAACTTCAAAATCTCTGTAAATTAAAACCAGAAGATCGTAGAGTGAATAAAATCCAACATTTTTAATGAGTTTTTCAAAAAATTTCTTCCACACGGGCTCAAATGCAGGATGATTCCGGAAATAAATGTAAAGATATGAAGTTGCAGCATCTTTACTTTTCCATGAAAATAATAGATTCTTTATTGCGTCTTCGTTCACAGAAAAGCCTGAAGTTTTGAGGGCTTCTCTGAATATATCCCCCATAATAAATGTTGCAAAGGAGAGATTGTCAATGGGAGAATTGAGAAATCTAAGAAGTGAAATCAGCTCCATCACAATCCTTCTATTACGTATATCCAGCGAACTGAAGGAGGCAACCGGAATATCCCGTTCATTAAGCCATTTAACCACCTCCCTCACATGCTCGTTTTTCAATGCCAGTATGGCAATGTCCCCCCATCTGTATCGCTCTCTTACATCATCAAGAATCGAATAGAGCAAATCCTTTTCAGGTGTTTCATCTTTCTCGGTTTTCAAAACCAACTTAGTAAAAACATAACCTTCCTTTTCTTTACCTTCAAGGGGAAACTGTTCATATGAAGTTAACCCACTCCTATCCTGTAAAAGAACATCTGTTTCGAGATATTCTTTTAATTTTCCTTTAAAAATCGAATCCACATAATTCAAAATAACTCCGCCACTCCTGTAATTGTACTTAAGTCTTTTGACTTCTGAGCTTTTACCTACACTCATGGGTAGAATTTTTCTCTGGGCTTTGTTATTTTCCACCTCCCGCATTAACTCCTTCATAATTTTGTAGTCTGCATTTCTAAACATATATATTGCCTGTTTGAGGTCTCCCACTGCGAAGAATGACCCACCTTTAGACAGAGCCTCGTGGATAAGCGGAAGTAAATTCTGCCACTGAACTTTATCCGTATCTTGGAATTCGTCCATCAAAAAGTGATAAAGAAAGTTGCCAAGTTTATAATAAATCTCAGGAACAACATCCTGGCGTAAATACTGGGATAATTTCTTATTGATATCCTGAATGTAGAGGGTTTTTGTTTTCCTTTTCACCATTTCAAGGGTACTCTTAAAACTTTCCCATATATCTCGAAATTTACTATAATGAGTAAAGGCATAGTGCACTGCAATAAACTGCATATATTTCTTTAACGTTTCCCACTTCGATTCCACCTCAAAGTAACGCTCTAAATCTCCTCTTTTTAAACTGCCCTTGGCAAAAGGGCATTTGAGAGGATATTCTTTCAAAATACCGTAAAGGTTTTTATTTTCCAGTGCACGTTTAAAACGGTTGTATTTCGAAACGCTGCCTTTTTTAAGCTGTACAACCCCTCCTGCAATCTTGTCCATTTCTGCCACTATGCTCTTCATCTGAGAAATGATGTCTTCTACATTATCATCCCTGGTGCAAAATACAAGTTCTCCAACCTCTTGAAATTCCTTTTCGATCATTCCGTAGAAAGTTTTTTGTATACTATATACAGGATCCCATTTATATGTATTCTTTTCTCCTGAGATTTCATCACATACTTTCATGAGCTTATCAAAAAGGTCCTTTCTCCCATTAATTACAATATCCTGAAGCCAGAGGTCTGTGGTGTAATCAAGAAGCTCTTTCTGGGACATTGTAATTTCAAACTGAGGTGGAAAACCGAGCTCATCACAGGAAGCCATGAGGATTCTTGATGCAAAACTATCTATTGTGGAAACCTGAAAGTCTGTATATTTATTCAAAATTTCCTCTATCTTTGATTTTGCCCTTTCTTTAATGGATTCTGGCTTAATTTCTACAAGTTCGAGTGTCTCTTTCTTCACATCCCCATATTTATATCTTTCCGAGTCTATCTCCAGAGCCAGTATTTTCAGCCATTCCAAAATTCTTTCCTTCATCTCCCTGGCTGCGTTGTTTGTAAAGGTGATAGCAAGAATATTAGAAAGTTCACTATTGGGAATCTTACTTGAAAGCAAAAACTGTACAAATCTTTTAGCCAGGGTATGAGTCTTACCAGAGCCAGCAGATGCCTCCACTATCAATACATGGGGAAATTTTAATTCTGTATCTTTCCCGAGGACACTCATATCCGATTCACTGCTGTAGAGCAACCTCTATATACTGGATTTTGCCCTCTTTTATATCTTTTTTAAGGAGTTCTTTGACTTCTCCTTTACAGGAGAAATACAAGATCTGCCACCCTGAATCTATTATTTTTCTTAACATATTAATCTGTTTATTCAACCTTTCAGGGTCTGATTTTACAAATGGATCGTCAAGTATGAAAAAGCCCTTTTCATCTCTTAATAAATTCTCACCCAGAGCAACTCTTATTACAAAATAGAGTTGATCAAAGGTCCCTCCTGAAAGTTTATCAGTATCTAACCACTCTCCGTCCTTGTTCCTTACATAGATTTTGTTTTCATCCTTATCGTATTTCACCTCCTCGTACATACCCTCGGTAATCTCCTTAAATAGAAGGCTGACCTGACTATCTTTACCGAAGAGGAAGGTAAATTGCTCCTTCTCTTCCATTTCTATCTCTGATAATATTTCTTCTGAAAGGAGTGCATTTTCTCTCAGTTTCTCCTGGGTTTTAATAAATTCGTCCAGTTTCTTGGAAACTGCATCAAGGTGCTCAACAGAATAGGAAGTGACTTCCTCAAGGAGGATCTCCGTGGCTCTGCGTTGAATCTCCTTTAGTTCATCCCTAAACAGCTCAACCTCTTTTCTCAGGGCTTCCAGGGCCTCCTCTTTTGATTTGAGCTCCTTTCTCAGTTTATCTTCCTTCTTCTCATCATAAGTCAAATCGAGCGGGAAGTCCCAGTATTCTTCATATTCTCTAAGTTTTGCGCTCCATTCAGTTAGTATCTCCTCAGGGTTTTTCTCCTGAGGAATTGATCCAAGAATACCCGTAAGTTCTCCTTGGATTTTTTCCAATCTTTTTTCCAG
>Ga0190359_1000365_pt1 | contig 31470 bp, 24 predicted proteins | sample 48721823_MG_FD_161269 | JGI IMG/M metagenome (GOLD analysis project Ga0190359, IMG submission 161269) | Hydrothermal vent microbial mat bacterial communities from Southern Trench, Guaymas Basin, Mexico - 4872-18-2-3_MG | ecosystem: Environmental > Aquatic > Marine > Hydrothermal vents >... | reverse complement strand
GCTTTTACTGATTCGTCTATAAACTGAACTGCCCATATACCTACAAGGCCGAATTTAAAAATAAAAGCGCCTGCCCAGTTTACCCCTACCTCAAATATCAGAACTGTGATAATATTCAGCCACATCAACCACTGAATTTCTCCTGCACCTCTCAGACTTCCGCTGATAACACCGTTAAGAGCCTTTGGCACCTGGACCAGTGCAAAAATAATAAATACTGTTCTGAATCCAAAATTTGCTATTACAGCATCTTCTTTTCTTATGAAAAGATGAAGAATCGGACCCGAAAAAACTACAAGCACTATAAGTACAATAACTCCAAGCAAGAGAACTATTCTCCTTGTGACTCTGCCTGTTTTCTGGGCCAGTAATGGATCATTAGCTCCTATATTTTTCCCTACATGAGACATTGCAGCTAAGCTGAATCCCATGTAAATCATAGAAAGAACTGCCTGCATCCTTGCAAAAAGCTGATGTATGGCAAGCTGTGTAATACCCATCATTGCCACAAATCCGGTTACAATCAGCATACCACCGGACCAAACCATCTGCTCTACAGTTGTTGGTAAACCAACCTTAAAAAGCTGCTTAAAACTTTTTAAATTGGGCGTTGTAAGTTCCCTGAACGAAAGAAAAAGTGTTGATCTTTTTCTCCTTAAATTTATAAAAGTCATTATGAATCCGAGCGTATGTGCAATACCCATTGCTATTGCAGCGCCTTTTACCTCCATCCGCGGAAAACCGAAAAGACCGTAAATCAGAATCGGACTTAAAACAAGATTAACAATATTCATGGTTAAATTAATAACCATTGAAACATGTGTATCGCCTGCTCCCCGTATTAAGCTTACTGCAATAAAATTAGGAATCAGCACAGGCGAAAAAAGCGCTATAAGCTGCAGATATTTAACGCCTGAATCTATTCCTGAAATTGACTGTGTTGTATGTTCATTAATAATTTTAAATATTAAGGGCGAACCGAAATACCACAACAGACCAATAGGAATTGCCAGGATAAAACTGACCATTACAGTCTGCCCTACAATATGATTTGCTTCCCAGTGATTATTTGACCCTAGCTCTCTGTTAATAAGAATTGACGCTCCCATTACAAAAGTCAGCAGAATTGTAATGGTAACCAAAATAATCTGCAGGGCAAAACCAACACCTCCAAGTGCAGCTGCACTTAACCTTCCAATAAAAACAGCTTCTATCAACCACATAATCGGTTGTGACGCAAGGTCAAGTGCAGCAGGCAGAGAAGTCTTTAAAATTGAATAAATGTGCTTGTTCAATCGTAATATTCCAACCCAAGATGAGTAATGGGTTCCTCGCCTTTCATATGTCTTAATGTGTTTTTCAGTTTCATCAGCTGAATAAACAGATCATGTTCAGGGTAAAGCCCCGGTGCTGTCATGGGGCTCTTAAAATAGAATGACAACCACTCCTGAATTCCGCTCATTCCGGCTCTCTTTGCAAGATCCATAAATAAAATCAGATCCAGCACTATTGGTGCTGCAAGAATAGAATCTCTGCAGAGGAAATCAACCTTAATCTGCATTTGATAACCCATCCATCCGAAAATATCAAGATTATCCCATCCTTCTTTATTGTCTCCCCGCGGCGGGTAATAATTTATTCTTACCTTATGATAAAAATCCTTGTACAGATCAGGATATTTATCCGGCTGTAGAATGTACTCTAATACAGAAAGTTTGGATTCTTCCTTTGTTTTAAATGATTCGGGATCATCCAGAACTTCTCCGTCCCTGTTGCCAAGAATGTTAGTTGAAAACCATCCGTTAAGACCGATAAGTCTTGCTTTTAAGCCCGGCGCAAGAATGGTTTTCATCAATGTCTGGCCTGTTTTGAAGTCTTTTCCTGCTATTGGTATTCCGTTCTCCTTTGCAAGGTCCATCATCACAGGAACATCAACTGTTAAATTCGGAGCACCGTTTGCAAAAGGAATACCGCTTTTTAATGCAGCATAAGCATATATCATGGAGTTAGGTATTGCATCATTATTTTCCCTTAATCCCTTTTCAAAGGCTTCTATGCTCTGGTGTACAGGATCCTGCTTTAAAAATATTTCTGTTGATGCACACCACACCATAACAATTCTGTCAACATTGTTTTTTTCCTTAAAATTGCGGATATCTTCCATAAGCTGCTCTGCAAGATCCATTTTTGTTTTGCCTTCTTTGATCCAGGTTCCGTGCAGCTTTTTTACATACTTATTATCAAAAACACCCTTCATTGGTTTAAGCTGTTCTAATCTGTCTTTTACCCTTTCAATATCGCTCTCTTTTAACACTCCGGCCTTTTTTGCAGCTTCATAACCATTATCAGGGAAAATATCCCATCCGCCTATTACCAGATCTTCCATGTTGGCAATCGGAACAAAATCTTTAATTGCCGGTACTCTGTTTTCTGTTCTTTTACCAAGCCTGATTGTACCCATCTGAGTTAAACTGCCGTACGGCAAAGAATAACCTCTTAAAATTGACTCAACACCTGCAACAAAAGTTGTACCTATTGCTCCCAGGCCTGGAATCAAAACACCTAGCTTGCCCTTAGGCTCCTGAATTTCTATTGAATTTGACACAATATCCTCCTATAAAAATATATTATAAAATTTCTTTAATTTTGTTCTTTTCGTTAACAAGAACTATTTTTGGCTTTAAGTCTTTTGCCTCCTCTTCGGTACAGCTTGCATATGCCAGAATTATTACATCATCGCCAACCTGGACAAGTCTGGCAATTGCACCGTTCATAATAATCTCGCCTTTACCTCTTTCTCCTGTAATAACATAAGTTTCAGCTCTGGCTCCATTGGAAATATTTAACACATGTACTTTTTCATAAGGTAAAATTCCCGCTGCATCCATCAAGTCCAGATCTATTGTAATGCTTCCTTCGTAATTGAGGTCAGCACCAGTCACACGTGCTCTCTGTATTTTAGCACGAAGTATCTGCCGGTACATCTTTCTTCTCCTTTCAAACAACTTTATTTTTCAGATAACCCTTGTGCTTTATCCTGCTTCCACACATGAACTATTCTCTGTACTGCTGTAAAATTTGACAAAATAGCAACAATCCAGATTGAAACAACAAGGGCTTTCATATGGATTAATCCGCCTATTCCCAAAAGCAGCAGTCTTTCGGCTCTCTGAAGGATTCCTACCTTACAATCAAATCCAAGACCTTCTGCTCTTGCTCTGACATAACTCACCATTAAAGATCCGCCCAGGGCAATTGCCACTGCTACAGCTGTTAAATACCAGTTGTGTGTAATAAAAAAATATGCCAGTCCAAAAAAGAACAACACCTCAGAATATCTGTCAAGAGTCGAATCATAAAGAGCACCGAATTTTGTGACTTTACCGCTGTTTCTGGCAAGTCTTCCATCAAGTGCATCACACAAACCTGATAATAAAATAAACAAAGCAGAAACACGTAAATTGCCTGTTATTGCGAAAAAAGAAGCAGCAGCTCCCAGAAAAAAGCTGAAAGTCGTAAATGTATTGGGATGTATATTAAGCTTTGTTGCAACCTTCACAATAGGGTCAATTGTGGAATAGAAAAATTTTTCAAAAGCCGGTGGTATCGGTTTTGTATCAAATATTTTATTCATTTTTTAATTTTATTCCCTTGAATAATTAACACAAATTCTCCTCGTACACTTTTTGACGAAAAATACTCAAACGCTTCATCAATTGTACTACTAACAATTTCTTCAAACTTCTTGGTTAATTCTCTGCATACAGCCACTTTCCTGTTACCTAAAATCTCCTTTAAATCTTTAAGTGTTTTCAACAGTCTGTATGGTGATTCATAAAGAACAATGGTTCTATCTTCTTCTGCCAGGTTGTTAAGCCTTGTTTTCCTGTTCTTTTTTACCGGAAGAAATCCTTCGAATACAAACCTGTCCGTAGGCAGACCAGATACAACTAAGCCGGAAATTAAAGCAGAAGGTCCGGGCACAGGTGAAACTGTAATCAAATTCTCCTTAGCAAGCCTTACGAGATAAAAAGCAGGATCTGAAATTCCCGGTGTGCCTGCATCGGAAACAACTGCAATATTTTCTCCCTGCAGAAGTTTTTCTATAAGCCTTGGTCCGCTTCTCTCTTTGTTATGATCGTGGTAGCTTACAATCCTGTTCTTTATATCAAAATGCTTAAGAAGAAGACCCGTATGCCTTGTATCTTCTGCTGCAATTATATCGGCCTCTTTTAATACTCTCAGAGCCCTTAATGTTATATCTTCCAAATTCCCGATTGGAGTACTTACAATGTAAAGAACTCCTGCGGTTTTTACTATTTCTGCCATCAGGCCAGTTTTTTCAAAGCCTTTTCAAGTCTTTCAAGTCCAAGAGATACATCGCTTTCTGTTAAATCAAGATGCGGTCTGAATCTGATTGTGCGTGTACCGCATGTCAGACCAAGCAGCTTTTCCTGTTTCATTGCAGACCACAATTCGGATTGTTTTTCCGGATCAACCATATCAAAACCCAGAAGCATCCCTTTTCCACGCGGATTTTCAATTATAGTGCTGTATTTTGTACACAGATTCCTTATACCTTCAAGGAGCTTTTGTCCCATTTTCCCTGCATTATCCAGCAGATTTTCTTCATTTATTATTTTAAGAAATTCAGCTCCTCTTAACATATCTGTAGGATGACCTCCCCACGTTGAATTCAGCCTGCTTTTTCCTCCGTCATTATTGGAAAAAACATTACTGTCAAATCTTGCAAACTTGTCATGGTTGGCCATTACACCGCCTACCTGGCTTTTCTTTGAAAAAGCAATCATGTCAGGTTTTGCATCAAATCCAAAATGCTCATGCCCCCACATTTTTCCTGTGGTTCCAAAACCTGTCTGCACCTCATCATAAATAAGCAGTACGTCGTGTTCATCACACAACCTTCTTAAATTCACAAAAAATGATGTAGGCATGTGCCTGTCTCCTCCTTCACACTGAACAGGCTCAATAATAATAGCCGCAACATCATCACCGTTTTTTTCAAGAATGGACGATATTTCTTCTATTGATTTTTTTTCTTTTTCCGCAACTTCCTGAGGATTAGCTACTGCACCGTCATTTTTGAAAAACATTACAGGCGGTTCAACCCTGTACCAGTCAAATTTGGGGAAATATTTGTATTTTCTCTGATCGTTTGTATGGGTAAGAGACAGAGTATAGCCCGATCTTCCGTGAAATGCAGATTCAAATGATATTACCTTGGTTCCAAAAGGCTGCTTTTCTTCAACAGGATCTGAAGTAATAAGCCCTTTTTCAATGTTTCTTCTTACTTTCCAGTCAAAAGCGGCCTTTAATGCATTTTCAACTGCAAGAGCTCCGCCGTCAATAAGAAAATAGTGATGAAGATATTCAGGCGTTCCGTATTTTCTTAATGAGTCAATAAATTCTGCAAGCTCTTCTGTCCAGAAATCCGCAAGGGAAGGTCTGTAAAAAGATGCTTTAGCCAAACGATCTAAAAAAGACTTGTCTCTCAATCTCGGATGATTATAACTTACAGGTGCAGTAGAAAGAAACCCGAAGAAATCAAGGTACTCTTCTCCGGAAATATCAACAAGAAAACTGCCGTGGGACCTCCATAAATCAGGTGAAATATCTGTCCACCAGTCGTCCTGGAGTCCGGGAACATGCTCATCTGGTAATCCTGCCACTTTCTTATGTAAATCTCTTTTTTCCATAACCTATTCCCTCGCAAATCAGTTAATATTAAAAAACAAGTTCAACAATTAAAACCAACTATAAAATAAATCAACATAAAACTATAGCTAATTAGTATAACAAGAATTGCACAAAAAGTCAAGATACTTTGACTTTACAGTATAACAATTTTTATTTTAAATCGCACCTTAAACACCTGTAAAAACCAGCGGAAAACATATTGCTCTTTTTGCTGTATTATGAACATTTTTTAAAGGCCGTTTAATAAATCCGTTTAAAATCCGGCCGTCAATTAAGTTTTTTGTCTTTAAACAAAAGATGTTAACAAAACTACACATTTTACTTATATGGCCAATTTATAAAAACCCCCTGCAAAAAATTAATGCAGAGGGCTAAAATTTTTAAACCCGAACAGACTATTAAATCATATCTTCCTTTATTTCAATATACAGATCCTTTTTAATTCTCTCAACCCATGCATTTAAAACTTTCTGCCTTTTAACATTAAGAGCCCATTCCCTGATTCTGTCCCAATCATCCTTTAAATTAAGTTTTCTGCTCTCCTGTTTTTCTTCAAGCTTTACAATGTGATATCCGTAATCGGTTTTAAAAGGCATGCTGATTTCTCCAACGTTTAATGTATCTATTGCATTGACAAATTCCTGAATCTGAAGCTGTCCAACAGGAAGCCAGCCAAGTTCTCCTCCGTTGTTCTTTGTTGACTCATCAACAGAATACTCTTTTGCAAGTTCTGCAAATGTTTTCCTGCCTTCCACAGCCTGTCTGCGGATATTTTTTAATTTCTCAATTATATACTTTTCATCATCTTTAGTGGCGTTCAGACGAATCAGAATATGGCGGACTCTTACACTGTTTCCCTTTTTATCTTCAACTTTGATTATATGAAGACCAATAGGCGTTTCAATAATGTCGGATATCTCACCCGGTTTCATACTAAAGGCCGGATCTTCAAATGATTTATAGAGAGTACCCCGTTCAATAAAACCGAGATCCCCGCCATTGGGAGCAGTACCCGGATCTTCTGAATAGAGTGAGGCCATATCTGCAAAAGATGCGCCTTTTAATATCTTCTGTCTGATATCTCTCAGCTTTTTTTCCGCTGCCTGTTTCGCAGCCCCTTGAGATCTTACATCCATTAAGATATGTGCGATTTTTACCATATTCTGCATTTGAGGAAGACTGTCTTTCATAGTATTGTAAAACTGCTCAACCTCTCTTCTAGAAATTGTTAAACTAGCCAGTTTTTGCTGCTGCACTTTTTGAGCAATAAGCTGCTTTTTAATATCTTCCCTGTAGTCATTTTTAATCTGATTGATGCTCTTACCAAAATAAGACTCAACTTTTTCTTTTGACCCTAACTGCTGAATCATCTGTTTTATTCTGTCTTCAAGGGCTGCATCAACCTGCTGATCTTCAACTGTAATGGTATCTTTTTTTGCCTTGTAAAGAAGAACTTTTTCAGTTATAAGATTCTTAAGTACATCCCTTTTAATTTTTTCAAATCTGTCAGGCTGCTGCTGGGGATTAATATTCATCTGTATTGCAAAGGCCTGTGATGCCTGAAGAAGTTCTGTTTTCAGAATTATTTCTTCTCCTACAATAGCAACAACACCATCAAGAACCTGCTGCGCCTGTATTCCTGTAACAGTCAAAAACAAAAGAAACAAAAATACAAGCTTTATTTTGTCCGATACTTTCATAACCCTGTCCATTAATTATTGGTTTCTGTTATTTTTCCCGATGTAGCTCCGGCTTTTCCGGGAACATTAATTGAGATTTTCTCGCTGTGCTGAAGTTGAAACAGTAAATCATAATATACGGATCTTTCTTTTGTAACTCTGATTCGCTGTGCAATTTCGTCACGAATATCATCGAGATCTTTAATGGAGCCCTTTTTACGTTTTTTAAGGACCTTTAAAATGTGGTATCCGTGCACACTTTTAAAAATCGGAGAAAGACTGCCTTCCGGAATACGAAAAGCATATCTTGCTACTTCCGGAATAACATCTTTTTTAGTAAAAAAGCCAATGTCTCCTCCATGTCCGGCAAAAGGACCTATTGATCTCTCTTTAGCAACCTCTCTAAATGCCTTTCCAGCTTTTATCTCCTGCATTGCTATACTAGCCTCAGCTCTGGTTTTAGTAAGAATATGCTGAATTCTGACCTCTTCTTCATTAACCTTAAAAAGATCCATATTATTATGATAATAAGATGCTATCTCTTCTTCGGTCACCTTAATTTTTTCAGCATATGTTTTTTCAAGCAGCTTTTGAATCATAAATTCTCTCTTTACACGCTCAAGTTCTTCTCGCAGGTCTTTTGATTTATCAAACCCCTGCCTTTTTGCCTCGAGATAAAGAAGCTGGTCATTTATCCATTTTTCAACAAATTCATGTTCCTGATCCTGTCTTAATCCAAGCCTTTCTATCTGTTTTTTCAACTGAGCCCTGGTTAATACAGAACCATCCACCTGCGCAACAATATCACTGCCATCTTTCGTTGAGCAGGAAAAAAGCAGAAAAATAATTAAAATTACCGGGCAAAAAATATAAATTTTACTTAAACGCAACAGCAAGAACCGGTTCATTTATTTTTACTCCCAATTCTGATCTCTTATTTAAAAGCCACTTTTCTTTTAAGTCGCGGCGCTTTTCATTTTGTACATCCCGCTTTACTCTGTCATAAACTTCCTTCAGAGGTTTAATCTCTCTTTTCTTTTTATCCAGAAGTTTAATTATTGAATATCTGTTGCCCAGTTTTACAGGGCCGCTTATCTCTCCTTTTTTCAGCTTAAAGGCCTCGTTACCTATTGCCCCCCAGCTTCCTTTTGGAAAATAACCGATTATACCGTTCTTTTCTCTGTATCTTCTTCTTTCCGAATATTTTTTTACAAGCTTTGTGAAATTTTCACCCCTTTTAGCTCTTTTTGCTATTTTATCTGCAAGATCCTTATCTGTTAACATAATTTCCTGGATTTTGGCTTTCTCCGGAACAAAGTATTTATCTTCTTTGTGCTTATTATAAAAATCCATTATTTCTTTGTCTGATACGGAAAGATCTTTAAAAATAACTTCATCGAGAAAACGCTTGGACATTTCACTTCTCTTCTGCTGCTCTGCAGCCTTAAGTATTTCCGGATCCTTGTGAAGTTTTTTTATTCTTGCTTTATATACAAGGGCATCCTGTGTAAGGTAACCGTCTATTGCAAGCTGAATTCCCTCCGGCCTGTTTATTACGAGCTCTCTTCTTAAAGGAGTAATCTTTATTCTGTCTATAAAATCCTGCACCGTAAAGTCTTTATCAACGCACTTTACCAAAATCATATTTTTTATCTCTTTAGGCAGTTTCTCCATTGAATCAACCATAGCGATTCTGCTTAGTTTTGCATACGGAGTAACAGCTTCGGAAAACTTCCTTAATGAAGAATCAATCCATGCAACCATGTAAAACGCTTTTGCATCCCTTAAGTATTTTTTTGCAAAAGAAGAAAGCTTTGATCTGTTGGCTGAAATAAGACGCTGCCTCAACTGTTTCCTTGCACTACTGTAAGGCTCTTGTTTGATTCGTTTTAATTTTTCCAGTTTAAATATGAAAAATCCCTGACGTTCATCCAAAATATTTGAGATCTGGCCTTCCTGTAATGAAAAAACAGCTTTGCGTATAGGATCATCTTTTCTTACCCAGGTCATACTTTTTATCAATCCGCCTCTTTCTCTTGAAGAGGGATCGTCTGACATTTCTCTTGCTACCGTGGCAAAATCTTCGCCGTTTTTAACTCTTTTTAGAGCTTTGTTAATTTTATTTTTTGCCTCTTCAATTTTCTCAATACTGTTATCATTCGGTCTTTTAACAAAAATCATCCTTACTGTAGCCTCTTTTGAAAGCCTGGCATACAAATCCCTTATATCTTTCTCCTTAATAACTTTATCTGCCACCTCAATGTCATAAAGTTTTTGTATCATTTTCCCTTTTATAAAACCATCGACTCTTGACTTTACAACAGAATCCTGATCCATCCCTGCTTCCTGTGCCCCGATAATCAAAAGTCTGTTGTCAATAAGGCGATTCAAAAAATCCTTTTTCTCTTCAAGGCTTGCATTCTCTGCATCCTGTAAAGATCTGCTTCTTAAAAAATCCTTGTTAAACTCATCAAGCCTTATTACTTCTTTATTTCCAATATAGGCTATAGCAGGACTTTTTTTTGAGCAGCCGTTAAACATTGCCAATACTAACAACAATATTACAACCGGTATAATCTGTCTTCGAAACATATTGCCTCCATTTATTCTGAAAACCCGTTTGTGAGAAGATAGTTAATAGTGTTCACCTTTGCAACAACTTTTTCAATACGGTAAAAGGTTCTTTGCCGTTAAAAAATACTTTTATACCAAAATTGTCCCCGGATAAAAAACGAATTTCATGGTCGGGGCTGTCTATAAATGAACGGATATAATCTGAAAAAAGTTCCTGTGTTTCAAAGTGTTCCGGCCATGACTCATCTAAATAGAGCCTGGCATCTTTTTCCGAAATCGCAACTCTCTTAAACCCTTTCTGCTGAGCCATTAGCCGGATCTTTGCAACCTGTAGCAATGTTTCCGCCTCAGCAGGTACAGTTCCGAACCTGTCACGCAGCTCTTCTCTGATATCATTAATTACCGATGTTTCGCCTGCCGATGAAATTCTTCTGTAAATATCAAGCCTGACTCCCTGATCCTGTACATAAGTATCCGGAATAAATGCTGGTACATGACATGTAACTTTTGCTGTAATTTCTTTCGCGGCTCTCTCTTCTCCGGAGGATTCCTGCTTTATCTCTCTTACTGCCTCTTCTATTATTTTAGTATAAAGTTCCACGCCGACAGAATCAACATTGCCGCTTTGCTCAACTCCGAAAAAATTCCCGGCACCTCTTATTTCAAGATCTCTTCTTGCTATCTGAAAACCTGCACCCAGCTCTGTAAATTCCTCTATTGTTCGCAATCTCTTAACAGCCTCCCTTGACAACGCATGAAACGGGGGAGTAAGAAAAAAAGCATACGCTCTTTTTCCTGATCTTCCAACTCTTCCCCTTATCTGGTAAAGCTGGGACAGACCAAGTTTATCTGCTCTGTGAACCAGAAGAGTATTCACTCTCGGCATATCAAGCCCTGATTCAATTATCATTGTTGATACAAGACAATCATATTTGTAATTTATAAAATCAAACATTACTTTTTCAAGATGTTTATTGTCCATTTGCCCGTGCGCACTTACAACTCTTGCACCAGGCACAAGTCTTTTTATCATCTTTTCTATTGCATAAATAGATTTTATTCTATTATGAACAAAGAATATTTGTCCGCCCCTGTCAATTTCATTTTCAATGGCTTCCTGTATTATCTCTTCGTTAAAAGGTACAACTTCTGTATGGATTGGGAGCCTGTCTCTCGGCGGTGTTGTAATTAAAGACATGTCCCTTATCCCTGTCATAGAAAACTGTAAAGTTCTCGGTATGGGAGTTGCTGACATTGAAAGTACATCAACATTTTTTTTGAGAGCTTTTAATTTTTCCTTCTGCTTTACTCCGAACCTCTGCTCCTCATCAATTATCAAAAGCCCGAGATCCTTAAATTCAATATCTTTTGATAAAAGCCTGTGCGTTCCAATAATTATATCTATTGAACCTGTTTTCAGGCCGGCAACAATCTTTTGCTGATCTTTCCTTGTTCTGAACCTTGACAGCACATCTACCTTAACAGGAAAAGAAGAAAGCCTTTGTGTAAATGTATTAAAATGCTGCTGAGCCAGTATTGTTGTGGGAACCAGAACAGCAACCTGTTTTGAATCATTTGCAGCCTTAAAACTTGCTCTCAAAGCGACTTCTGTTTTTCCGAACCCCACATCACCGCAGATCAGCCTGTCCATTGGCCTCGGACTTTCCATATCTTTTTTAACATCTTCAATAGCTCTGGCCTGTTCCGGTGTTTCTTCGTAAATAAAAGAAGATTCAAGACTTCTCTGCCACATATTATCTTCAGAAAAGCTGAATCCTTTTTCCAACCGGCGCATGGAATACAATTCAATTAATTCTCTCGCTATTCTTTTTACAGACTCTTTTGTTTTTGCCTTTGTCCGCTCCCATGCTCCTGTGCCAAGCCTGTTTACCTTTACATGAGCTCCTTCTCCTGCAGAATATTTCTGAACTCTGTCAATAGAATCAAGAGGAACGTATAGTACATCTCCTCCTTCATATTCAATAGCAAGACACTCCTGCTGAATGCCATCAACTTCTATTTTCTCCAGGGTTTTATAGCGGCCGATACCATAATCAATGTGTACAACATAATCACCCTTTTTCAGAGAGGTAATTTCGTGAATGGGAATGCCTGCCTTAAAAACAGGTTTAGCCCTTTTCCTTCGCTTCTTTCCGAAAATATCCTGTCCTGTAAAAAGGACAAACCCTTCATCCTGCACTTCAAAACCGGAAAAAACAGGTCCGATACCTGCTTTAATCTGAGGAATATCTTTTTCTGTCAGATCCAGAAAATCCAGCAGATGTTCCTTTTCACGTCTATCCTTACAGCAGATATATACTTTTGAATTCTCAGCCTTTTCCTTTAAAAGCCTGTTTATGGAACCCGGAGAGATCTCCGGCACAGAAACTGAACGTGCTCCAAAATCAATTTTAGTATTATGGCCTTTTAAGGAACTGCAGTTAATTGTAAAAAAATTTCTCAACCGGACAAAAAATTCCGAAGGATCTTCAAAAAATTCTTTATGTCTTAAAAACAACTCCTCTGCGCTTTTTTGCACACGTTCTCTGTCTTTTACATAAACAATCGTGTTCTCCGGCAGGTATGATTCTATACCGGCAAAAGAATGTTTCCATGTATGGACTGAAGGTAAAATCGTTAAGGAATCAGCTTTGCCTGTTGATCTCTGGGTAATTGGGTTGTATTTACGAAGAGAATCCACTACATCACCGAAAAACTCTACTCTGAAAGGGTGTGATCCGTAAAACGGGAAAATATCCAGAATCCCGCCTCTTAAACTTATATCTCCCGGAGTATCTGCTATCACTTCTCTTGTGTATCCGAAATCTGTAAGATTTCTTACAAGCTCTTCAGGAGATATGGTCACCCCCTTTTTAATTACAACTGTTTTTCCCTTAAAAAGATTTTTTTCCGGAACCCTCCTTATACTTCCAGAAAAAGATGTGACAATAAATCCGCAGGAACCTGAGCACAGGTTTCCCAAAACCTCTGCCTGATGCCCTTCCTTTGCCGGATTTAAAACAAGAGAAGTGTCTCCGTATTCATGGCTGCCAGGGAAATAACACGCAGAATGATTTTCTGAAAAAGCATTTAACTCTTCAGAAAAAAATTCGGCCTGCTCTTCATCCTGCATAATTATAAATACAGGCTTTCCTGTAATCCTGTTTAACAAGTATAAAAGAAGGGGCTCCAAAGATCCGGCAACTCCGGAAACTGTAATTTCTCCCTTCTCATGAGAAAATTTAACAAGGGATTTAAAGGATTCCAGATTTGAAACAAAAGTTTCTATATTTCGGAAGAAATCCATAATATCTTTTTAATTAAAATTCTATAGGAACAAACAGTTACTTCCAGTAAATTCTGACAAAAGAACGCACCGGTCTTTCCACAACCCCCGGAAAGGGATCAAATCTTTCAACTTCCCATCCAGATATGGAGTACCTGTCTGCCTTTTCAGAAAGGAACCTGAGCTCCTTTTCAACATCAGGCCCCTTAATACAACCCAAACATCCAGCAGACTTTTCCAGAAACCTGCTGCTCCATTTTACAAGCAGAGAAATCTTTGCCACTGACCTGCTGAGGACCAGGGAAAAACCGAACATCTTAGAATCAAGATTTTCCGCTCTGTCGCACACAACTTCTACATTATCCAGTAAGAGCTCAGAAACAACCTTTTGTAAAAAACCCGCTCTTTTCCTCTTGGATTCAACGAGACACATTTTTATATGCGGATACACAATTGCAAGTACAATACCTGGAAACCCCGCTCCTGAACCCAGATCCATTACACTCAGCTCTTTTGAAAAATCCAGATACTCTGAAAAGCCAAGAGAATCTGTAAAGTGGTGCCCAACAATCCTTTCCGTATCTTTTTCCGAAACAAGATTAAAAGTCATGTTTGTCCGGTAAATGAGATCGTGGTACAACTCCATCTTGCCGATGATTTCGCTGGAGCCGGGCACAGAAAGAATTTCTAAAATATTTTCAAGAAGTCTCTTTTGTTCCACGTGGAACATTTCATATCCCTCTTCTTGAAATAAGCACAGCCAGCGCTGATATATCCGACGGAGAGACACCGGAAATTCTTGAAGCCTGCCCCAGAGTCTCGGGCCTTATACTCATAAGCTTCTCCCTTGCCTCCATTGTAAGAGATGTTATTTTTGAATAGTCAATTGATTTAGGTATTTTTACCTGTTCCATTTTCTGCATCTGGCCGACCATGTCTCTCTGCCTTTGAAAATACCCCTCATATTTTATCTCTATTTCAACCTGCTCTGCTACAGAATCTGTCATGTCACCACATTCTTCAAACATATCCCTGACTTCTTTAATCTCCATAAAATCTTTAAAATGAAGCTCCGGCCTCTTTATTAACCTGTAAACAGAATGTTTTTCGGAAATTTCAGATGTCCCCAGTTTTTTTAAAACAGGATTTACTTTCTCCGGTTCAGGCTTAATATATGCAGAACGATCAAAAATCTTCTTAATAAGAGCATCCTTCTTTTTCACCTTTTTAATTAACTCTACAGGAAGAAGACCGTACTCTTCAGCAACGTCATACAATCTCAAATCCGCATTGTCCTGACGAAGTAAAAGTCTGTACTCTGCTCTTGAAGTAAAAAGTCTGTAAGGTTCATTTGTTCCCTTTGTTACAAGATCATCAATAAGCACGCCTATGTATGCCTGATGCCTTTTTAAAACAAGAGGATCTTTGTTGTTCAGAGATGTCACTGCATTTATACCTGCAACAAGACCCTGGGCAGCAGCCTCTTCATAACCCGAAGTTCCGTTTATCTGACCTGCAAAAAAGAGCCCCTGAACAAGCTTTGTTTCAAGATTTGACTTAAGCTGAGTAGGCGGGAAAAAATCATACTCAATTGCATATCCCAGCCTTGTAACAGTGCAATGTTCAAGGCCAGGTATTGTGTGAATTCCTCTTAGCTGAACCTCTTCAGGAAGGCTTGTTGCAAAACCATTGACATAATACTCAATAGAATGAATTCCTTCCGGCTCAAGAAAAATCTGATGGCTTTCTTTTTCACTGAACCTTACTATTTTATCCTCTATTGACGGACAGTATCTTGGCCCTACGCTCTGTATTTTCCCCGTATAAATTGGAGATCTGTCAAGACCTGTTCTCAATATTTTATGTGTTTCAGGATTTGTTCTTGTTAAAAAACACGATCTTTCAGGCCTTGAAATCTCCTTTGTTCTGTATGAAAAAGGGACAGGATCAGGATCCCCTTTTTGCTCTTCTGTCTTTTCAAAATCAATAGTCCTTCCGTCAACCCTTGGAGGCGTACCTGTTTTCAGTCTTCCTGCTTTGAATCCCAATTTTACGAGACTCTCTGTCAGCCCTGTTGCAGGAAACTCTCCAACTCTCCCTGCTGGGAAGCTTTTCATTCCAACGTGAATCAGTCCATTCAAAAACGTTCCACACGTAAGAACCACTCTGTGGGCGGAAATTCTTCTTCCTGTTTCAGTAACAACCCCGCCTATTTTATCTCCGTCTGTCCAGACCTCAACAGCCATTGCCTGGAAAATTTCAAGATCATCCTGTGCCTCAAGAGCCTCTCTCATTCTTACAGAATAATCAAGCCTGTCAGCCTGAGCTCTCGGAGCCCACACAGCAGGCCCTTTTGACTTGTTCAGCATTCTGAACTGTATTCCCGCATCATCAATTGCTCTTGCCATTTCTCCGCCAAGAGCGTCCATTTCTTTAACAAGATGTCCTTTTGCAGGTCCGCCTATAGCAGGATTACAGGACATCTGGGCTATGTTCTGTATTGTCATTGTAACAAGTAAAGTCTTTGCACCAAGCCTGGCGCTTGCCAGAGCAGCCTCGCATCCTGCGTGACCGCCGCCTACAACTATCACGTCATAATCTTTTGTTTTTTTCATATCGTTTTTGCTCCGATGTTCCACGTGGAACATTACTTGCCAATGCAAAATTCATTAAAAATATTATCCAGAATCTGGTCTGTTGTTATACTGCCTGTAATACTCCCAATCTCCTGTGCAGCCCCCCTTAAATCAAAAGCAGTAAATTCCTGAGACATGTTTTTCTGTATTGAATCGTAAGCTTTTTCCAGATGAACTACTGCATTCTGCAAAGCAGTTTTGTGTCTTTCTCTTGTAATCAGAATCTCTTCTCCTCCGGGCATACCTTTTTTTAATGCATGTTCCGTTATCTTTCTTATTAGTTCCTTAATTCCTTTTTCTGTTTTTGCGGAAATATATACTTTATCCAAATCCGGAATAATTTTATTCAGATCTTCTTCGCTCTTCTTCATGGGAAGATCCGTTTTATTAATAACACACAGTATTTCTGTTTTTTTATCTTTTAACCATTTGATTAAACTTGTTTCCTCTTCTCCTGTTTCTCCGGATCCGTCAAGAACCATTATAACAAGATCTGCAATATTAACTGCTTCTTTTGCCCGTTTTACCCCCTCTTTTTCAATAAGATCTCCGGAGTGTCTTATTCCGGCCGTATCTATTATCTTTACCTGGATACCTTCTACATCAAGAATCTCTTCAATTGTATCTCTTGTTGTCCCGGGTGTCTCTGTAACAATAGCCCTTTCCCTCTGGACAAGGCAGTTTAAAATACTTGACTTGCCTACATTAGGAAGACCGGTAATTACCATATTTATTCCGTCTCTGCAGATTCTTCCTCTTCGATAATTCTGTAAAAGATATTCAAGCTCTTCTTTAATCCTTTCAATTAATTTTAGAACTTTTTCTCTTGATGCAAACTCTATGTCTTCTTCGGAAAAATCCAGCTCAAGCTCAATCAGAGACATTACTTTTATAAGCTGCTCTCGCATTTCCGATAGCTTTTTTGACAACCCCCCTTTAAGCTGCATTGCAGCTACTCTTCTGGATGACTCTGTTTTTGCCTTAATTAAATCCGCAACTGCTTCCGCCTGAGCCAGATCCATTTTACCGTTTAAAAATGCCCTTTTTGTAAACTCGCCGGGCTGTGCAGGTTCTGCCCCGTTTTTTATAAGAAGATTTATTATTAATTGAGCAATATAAGTGCTTCCGTGGCAGCTTATTTCAACAACATCTTCACCTGTGTAAGAAGCTGGTGACCTGTAAAGAGTCACTATTACATCATCAATAAATTTATCCCCCTCGAATATTGATGCATAAATTGCACGTCTTGCTTTGTATTGGGAGAGAGGTTTTTTTGCTTTCACAACTTTCCCGCATATATCAACAGCCCTTTTGCCGCTTATCCTGATTACGGCAATTCCTCCTTCTCCTGCTGGCGTTGCAACAGCAGCAATTGTGCATTCTGTTTCCATCTTTTATTATCTTTTACTTATTTTTGTTGCTTCTTCTTTTTAATTTACAAAACTCTTATCTTTTTTCAAAATATCTTTTCTTTGTTTTTTTCTTTACTGTAGTTGCTGTTCAATTCAAAGTACTTTAAAAAATTATGCCGCACTCATTTAACTTTTCAATGGTGCGGCATTTAATATTTATCTTATTTTAAATTTTATTCGGCAATCTCTTTTTCTTCTTTTTTGTTTTTTGATACAAACAACTCCTGAGCAATTGTCAACAGATTAAACATCAGATAATACAAATTTAATCCTGCTGACAGTTTATAGAAAATAAAGGCCATCATCATTGGCATAAAATAAGCCATCATTTTCTGTTTGGGATCTTTATTTGTCAGTCTCTGCTGGAAAATCATTGTCACACTCATCAGTATCGGCAGCACATTGATTCCCATTATCATATGATCCGGAGCTGACAGGTCCTTAACAAGTCCGCCGAGAAACTGTGCCTGCCTAAGCATAATTGTAGTTCTGAAAAGATTAAACAACGCAAACAAAACAGGCATCTGCAAAAGCATTGGCAGACATCCGCCCATTGGGTTTACACCGTGCTTTTTATACAGCTTCATAGTCTCTTCGTTAAGCTTCTGCGGATTGTCTTTAAATTTATCTCTTAATGCAGTTATCTTTGGTTGCAGAGCCTGCATTTCGTGCATTGATTTGTAGCTTTTCTTTGTAAGAGGATAGAGTACTATTTTGATTAGTATTGCAAAAATAATTATTGCTATTCCGTAATCATGAAATATTCCGAACAGAAACTGAAGCGTATAGAAAAACGCTATGCTGAAGGGACGTATTATTGTCCATCCGAAATTCATAAGTTTTTCAAGATTTTCATGGAAACTCTTCAACTGTTTGTAATCCATTGGGCCTGCATAAAATGCCACTTTTACAGGCTCATCCTGTTTTTGAGAAATCGGTACAGTTATTTCCGCTTTAAGAGTTCTCCATTTTTCAATTTCCCCGTTTCTTAAAATTTTGATGTTTCTTCCGTCAAGAGAAACACCTGTTGCTTTTTCAGATTGAGGAACAATTGCCACAACAAAATATTTTGATCTTACTGCAACCCAGTCTGTAATTCCTTCTCTGAATCCGGTTGGTTTAACAGAAGTTTTTAAAAGATCTCCTCCCTGATGTGCAATAGCTGCGCAATAACGGATATCCCTTGCCAAATCCGGTTCCGTCGGATTAATTCCCGAATCCCAAATTAAAGTTACTCCTCTCGCACCTTGTTCTCTTGTTATTCCTTCCACCCAAATTTTTATATCAACAGTATAGGAATCGTCTTTTATTAAAAACTGCTTTACTATTCTTCCGGGATTAAGATCTTTTTCAAATTCCACTTTCTGAAAATTCCTGCCCTGCTCTGTCCATTGAGTATTAAGAATAACATTAAAATTAATTTCAGAAAGATCATAGCTTCTCTGAACAGGATCTCCTATTATAATTCCCAGATTTGCGCCTGATGAATCAGGTATGATCTGCAGCCAGTTACCTTCTCTGTCCTTATGTTTTTTCAACTGCCATCCAACAACTGTTCCCCCGCCTCTTGAACTAAGCACTCCTCGAAAAAGATTGTTCTCAACAATTACTTCTTTTTCCCGGCCGCTGTCTTTTATACTATTAACTTTTGCTGTTTTTTTGGTTTTACTAATATCTCTTTTTTCTTCTTTCTTTGTAGCAGCGGATTCCTGCAAAACAGGCTCATCTCTCTGAACAACTTGTTCCTGTTTGGTTTGAACCGGCTTATCAGGAACACCTACAACTTTTTTCATATAATAAGGCCATAAAAGAAATATCAACCCTATAAGCACTAATCCTATAACTGTTTTTTTATCCATATTCTTATTCCATTCCTTTTTTACGGAACCGGGTCATACCCACCCGGATTCCATGGATGACATCTGCTTACTCTTTTAACAGACAATATTGTACCTTTTACGAACCCGTATTTTTCTAAAGCCTGTATGCTGTATTCAGAACATGTGGGATAAAACCTGCACGTAGCGGGTAAACCTGGTGAAATGACTTTTTGGTAAAATCGAATTAAAAAAGTTAAAATTCGTCTCACGACCTTTCCTTTTCAATAACCAGTTCTGCTCTCAGGATAAGGTGGAGAAATTCTTCTTGTAGAGAAGTAAAATTTATTCTGTCCTGTTTTCTGCTTACTATGAATACTATCCAGAAGTTTCCTATCTGCTGTCTGTTCTTTCTGTATATCTCCCTGAGAAGCCTTTTAATTCTGTTTCTCTTTACTGCGTTTCCTGCCTTTTTTGATACTGCAAAAGCAGCTCTTCGATCTTCTGCTTTCATAAATCTTATTGACATAATTTTGCCAAAAACAACATCTCCGCCGGAAAAAACAGTCTCAAAACATTTTTTCCCGCGGAGTATCTCATTTTTTGGCAGGCGCTCATTTTTTGGCTGTTGTGAACTCATCACTTACAGTAAGACGCTTTCTGCCCTTTGCTCTGCGTCTTTTAAGAACCAGTCTGCCGTTCTTCGTAGCCATTCTTGAGCGGAACCCATGCTTGTTTTTTCTTTTTCTGTTACTTGGGTTATAGGTTCTTTTCATTCTTAAATTTCCTTCCTAACTATATAAAATGACTAATTTCACCTAAGCTTTATTAAATTAATGATAAATTGATAAATGTCAAGTTATTTTCTTGCTTTTATATTAAATACTACAGCACTCGCTATCATTAATAAATTACCAAGCCACGCAGCAAGAACCGGATTTGCTGTTCCCTTATGGCCCATAGTCTGTCCTGTTTTTACAAGACCAAAATAAAAAAACGAAACAATCAGACTAATTCCGAACCCTGCAGCAATACTTTTCTGTCGTCTGTTGTAAACAAGGGGAATACTAAAAAACACAATAACAAGATTGCTGAAAGGGAAGCTAATTCTGAAGTGCAGATCAGTTAATAACTCATATGTCTCTCCTCCGGAGTTTCTTATTCTTTTTATAAACCTCACGAGCTCCGAAAAATTCATTTCATCCGGCTTTAAAGATGATAAAGCAATTTGTTTGGGAGTAAATTTAAAATGAAACTTAATCGGTTCTTTTATTTTTGTCAGAATTTCGTTTTCATTGTCAAAAATTCTCTGTACTCCCTTTTTAACTGTCCACTCCTTTCCATCCCAAATCATGACAGGAGAATCTAACCTTGAAATAATTCTGTTTCCCTTAAATGTTTCAACTGTAACGTTTTTTGCCAAACTATTTTCTGCATCAAAATATCCAATTGTAACAATCTTATCAGGCGGCTCCTGCAATTGTATGTTTCTTACTGTTCCTGTTTTTTGATTATACCTGTTTTCCAGATACTTCTCCTTTATATGAAACATTTTTCTGTTTGCCGGTATTGCAAGTTTTTCTGCAATAACAAAGGTTCCTGCACTTATTATAATACCCATAAAAATTATTGTTCTCATTATCTGTGCCATACTCATTCCAAGAGCTTTGAACGCTATAATCTCATTGTGTTTTGCAAAAGAACTAATACAAAAAACCGTTGCATGAGAGTAACCATTGGCATTATCAGAACAATTATATATGGTATGTAATATAAATAGTATTCTATTATTATGTTGGTTGTTACCTTTTTGTCAATAAATTTATCAAGATTCTCTACAAGATCAATAATAAGAAACATGATAATTATTGATATAAGCAGAAATAAAAATATAAAAACAAACTTTTTTCTTATGTAACCTGGTATTATTTTCACTGATTTTCCTGTCTTTTTGCAAAAAGATTAAACCTGTCCCATTTAATAAAATACGTTTCCCTTACAGTATGTATCATTAAATAAATTCCTATAATACCAAGAATTATATTTGGAAGCCACATTGCCATTACAGGCCCTAATAAAAGCCTGTCTGCCAGCTGTTCCCCTCCTATTAAAAGAGACCAGTGAAAAATGAAAAAGAAAATACTTAATCCTGCACTTACTGCCAGTCCTCCCTGTCTCCCGAGAACTCCGAGAGATGCTCCGAGAAGAACAAAAACAATGCAGGTGGTTGCAATAGAATATTTTTTTTCTATTTCCACTCTGTATTTATTAATAGATTTTTCATATCCTCTTATTACGAGCAATTCTGTATTTATATATCTTTTAAAGCTTTTAATCTCATAAAATGATATTTTTCTGTTCCTGTTTCTATTTATTTTGTTTTTTCCCTCTTCCTGCAAAAAATATCTCTCCGGAAATATATTCTTCAAATGACTATATACTTTATTTTGTAATGCTTCCCTCTTTTTTTGAAGAGTCCTTTTATATCTCTTAACATCTTTTCTCATCATAGATACTGTTTTTTCCCTGTCTCCTCTTACACCCCTTTTACTTCTGTTTAAAGACATGTTTGGAACATAAATAGACAGCACCCATTTAGGAAATGATACTCTTCTGTAGGATTCCATGTTCCTTTTGTCAGCTATGTGTATTTCTCCGTTGTAAAGTGTAAATATTATCCTTTCCTGTTCCTCTGCAAAGCGTACTTTTCCTTTCTCTGCTATTATTGTCTGTTGTGTTCCCTTTTTGTTCTGATCAATTATTATAATATTTTTTAAGATTCTTTCTTTTCCTTCAATCTTTTTTACAAGAATTGAATATCCCGGCACCTCGTCAAAAAAAACATTAGGCTCCAGAGTCAGTGTAGGTCTCTTTCTTGCAATGTCCGTATAGAGCATTTTAACCTTGTAATTAAACTCCGGCAGAACAGTGTCATTAAACTTTACCATAATAACAGTTAAAATTATTGATGCAACAATCACAGGAAAAACAAGTTTGTAAAGATTTATTCCGCTTGCTTTAAATGCATCTATTTCTCTGTCATCGGAAAGTCTTCCAAAAGCCATTAATGTTGCTATTAAAACAGCCATTGGAATTGCAAGAGCTATTATCCATGCCAGGTTCAAAAAGAAAAATTCGAACAAAACCTTAAAAGAAAGACCTTTTCCAATAAGCTTTCCGAGATCTCTGAAAACTATGTTCATTAAAAAAATAAAAGCAATTGTTGAAACACCGTATAAAAAGGGGGTTATGTGTTCTTTTAAAATATATTTTGTTATTATTTTCACTTCTTACCTTTTTGTTCTAATTCCCAAATAACTATTCTCTTTTTCTATTCACAAGTTTCTGATTTTTACATAATATTCTGTTTTTCATAACAAAATACATATTTTTATTGAACAAAATCAATTGTTTTTAAAATACAAACAATATTTGTCATTTTCCAGCGTTTATCCTATTGAAAGAAGTTAAAACTAAAGGAGAGGTTATGAAAAGACTTTTTACATTTATGTTACTGGCACTTTTTATTATTATTTTTTCAACTCAGTGCAGTAAAAATCCAACATCACAGGAGCCCTTAAATCTCAGCGATAATTCTCAGAACGATTTTTCATTAGAGCAGATTCAATCCTTAAGCTCAGACATAGACTCTATTGAAGAGCAGTGTGTTTCAGATACTGCTGTCAACCCTAAGAAGCGACTTGCAATAGCTCTTATCAAACTTGATAATCTTCTCGGTTTCACCGGAAAAATTGTTCTGCATGCTGATATTGAGGAGGCTACAGATCTTTATGAACAGGCCAGAGATTCTCAACATAACGCTATTGAATCAGCACAGTCAGACAGCATAGATCTTGCTTTCAGTTATATTAAAGAAAGCAAATATCTTGCTCTTGAAGCCATAAAGACGGTTTACCAGCAAATCGGTCCACCTCCTGTTATAGAAAGAATCAGGCAATTCCAAGAAGAGGCAAAAGCTCTTATTGAGCAGATAAAACCTCTTTTGGAAGAGAGCGATAAAACCCTTGCGTTTATCTGTTTTCATAAAGGAATGATACATTTAAGACTTGCCAGAGAATCTCTTGATAAATTTGAACTGAGAAAAGCTGAGTTTCACATAAGAACCGCTCTTTTCTGGTTCAGGAGAAGTTACGGAATACTAACTTAATACGCAATTCTCTCTCCTCCTCTGGTTTCTTCCTGATAAACCACAGACTTTTAATGTCTGTGGTTTTTTCTTTCTCCTTCAATTTTTCTTTAATTGCAAAATTTATTATTTTTTTTATACTATTAATTTTCTTATCTTTATTTAAGGCACAAGTCTTTTTATTTATCCTGTTTCATATAGATTATTTGGTTTCTCTCTTAAGTTTTTTCTTGACATTGGCCTTCATATTAATATATTAAACTCACCAAAAGGGAAAATTATGTGTGTGGATAAGTTGTGGATAAAATTAATATTATACTTCCCCCCTTTCTTTATAGTTGAATTTTATAGAAATAGCTGGTTTAAAAGATGTAATTAATTGTAATGGTTCATCTTGTTTTTTATAGATTTATAGTTGTTTTTCAATTTTTTTTATTTTTACTTTCTTAATTTGGGGTGTATAATGATAAAAGCTGTGGATAACTCTGCTTTAAGTGTGGATAATTCAGATCCCAAACATATCTGGGATCAATGTCTTTCTATAATAAAAAAAAATGTTAATCCTCAGAGTTTTCAAACATGGTTTACTCCCATAATACCTGTAAAGATTGTTAATAATACTTTAACTATCAAGGTTCCAAATCAATTTTTTTATGAATGGATTGAAGAGCATTACCCTGACACTATCAGGTCTGCACTTAAAACAGTTCTTGGTGAAAATTCAGACCCTGTTTACCATATATCTTCAGATCAAGCTCAACCTGATGAACCTTCAGTAAAACATTCTTCTATTAATCTATCACATGAAAATTCTTTCAGAAGTGACGAATCTTCCCTTAACAGAAGATACACCTTTAAAACATTTGTGGAAGGAAGCGGAAACCAGTTTGCAAAAGCTGCTGCTCTCGCTGTTGCAGAAGCACCTGGTAAAACATCTTTTAATCCTCTTGTTATTTACGGCGGTGTGGGCCTTGGCAAAACACATCTTATCCAGGCTATTGGAAATTTCGCCCTTGAAAATAAAACAGTTAAAAGAATCCGATATTTATCTAGCGAAAAATTCACCATTGATTTTATTAACTCAATTCAAAACAACCTCACAACAGAATTCAGCCGTACTTACAGAAACGTTGATATGCTTCTTGTTGACGATATACAGTTTTTTATGAGCAAAGAAAGAACACAGGAAGAGTTCTTTCACACATTTAATACTCTTCACCAAAAAGGAAAACAGATTGTTCTAAGTTCTGACAGGCCTCCGAGAGAATTAAAAGGCCTTGAAGAAAGACTTATCTCAAGATTCCAGTGGGGGCTTGTTGCAGATATTCAACCGCCTGATCTTGAAACAAGAATTGCCATTTTGCAACAAAAAGCCCAAATGGATGAAATAGATCTTACAAATGATATTATTGATTACATTGCAACAAACATCACATCTAATATCAGAGAGCTTGAAGGAGCTTTAATTAAACTCCTTGCTGTAAGCTCACTTAAAGGTGTTGATATAACTCTTGAATTAACAAAAATGGTCTTAAAAGATATAATTGTTCAAAAAAGAAAAGATGTATCAATTGAAGACATACAGAGAGTTGTATGCTTATACTTTGATATTCCTGATGATCTTTTAAGGGGGAAAAGCAGAAAAAAAGAAATTGCTTTTGCAAGACAAATAGCAATGTATTTATCAAAAGAGATGACCCAGTATTCTCTTAAAAGCATTGGCCTTCATTTCGGAGGAAGAGACCACACAACAATTATTCACGGTGTAAGAACAATTGATGAATTAATAAAAATAAAAAAAGATAAAAAAGTTATTGATATTATAGAGATCCTTAAAAACAAAATAGAGGTTTCCTCTTTGTGAATTACTGTGGATAAGTGCTTTTTTTATGTGAATAAAAAGTGAATTAATACGGACTGATTAAAGTATTAAAAAGATATTCACATTTTTTTCACATCTTGTATAGAGTTACACACAGGGAATTAACATATTTTAAAATTAATTTTTACAGTTATATCTTTCTGTTTTTTAATGAGTTTAAAAAAGTATCGAATAAGTTGTTCACATAATTCACATTTCTATAAGTACTATTATTCTCTTGAATATTTACTTAATTATTTTTATTTTGTTAGGATAGATATTTACATCATTCCGGAGGAAAAGGGATATGAAATTTACAGTTTCTCAAAAAAATTTATTAGAAGCCCTTCAGATAGTTTCAGGTGTTGTTCCTGCAAGGTCAACAACACCAATTCTTGAAACTATACTTTTTGATCTGAATGAACAAAATCTTACAATAACAGGTACGGATCTTGAAGTATCTGTATCTACAACTATCGCACCTGATGCTACGGAAGATTCGGGTTCAGTTGCTCTTCCTGCAAGAGTTATAATTGAAACAATCAAAGCTTTGCCTGATATTCCCGTACATTTTGATGTAGATGAAAATCACAAAGCAAAAATTACAACTGACAGAGGGTATTATCAAATCTCCGGTTTTTCAAAGGATAATTTTCCTCAGCTTGAGTCCTCGGTAAGCAGCACAAAATTTGAAATAGACAATAAAATACTTGGCAGAATGTTTTCAAAAACAATTTTTGCAGTTTCTTCCGAAGAGTTAAGACCTTCGTTGATGGGAGTATATCTTCAGGTTTTACCAGGTGAATTCCGCATGGTAGCAACAGACGGGCACAGACTCTCAAAAATTGTTAAAAGAGGTATGTCATTTGAAGGAAACCAGATTAATATGATTGTACCCCCAAAAGCAGTTCAGACAGCTTTAAAGAATCTGAATAGCCCGGGAACAACAACACTGATTATTGATGAGAAAAGCCTTTCTTTTCAATTTGGAAATACAACTTTATATACAAGGCTTGTTGAGGGAGAATATCCTGACTACGAAAAAGTTATTCCAAGGGATAATGATAAAAATATGGTTGTAAATAAAGAAATGCTCCTGTCTTCTGTAAGAAGAGTGTCTCTTTTTTCCAGCGCTCTTACGCATCAGGTAAGTTTTTTAATAGATAACGGCAAACTTGTAGTTGGTTCCGAGGATGCTGATGTAGGCGGAGAGGCAAGAGAAGAGATGCAGATTGAGTATTCAGACGAACCAATGGATATAGGATATAATGCACAGTACATTGTCGATATTTTAAAGCATATAGATACTGATAATGTTGTGTTTTCATTAAAGAGCAATGTCAGGGCAACATTGATTCTTCCGGAGGATCAGGAAGAAGACGAGAGTTTCAGCATGCTTATAATGCCAATTAAGCTAAATAAGTAATGGAACACATAAAAAATACAATTGAGAGAATTTTTTCAAATGCAGGAATAGACAAGAAAGTTAAACAGTTTTCAATTGCGTCAAACTGGAAAGAACTGGTTGGAGATGATATTTATTATGTAACACATATTGTTAATATTTCAAAAGGAAGGATTTTTATTAAAGTAAAAAACGATTCATGGAGAAACGAGCTGGTTTTTTATAAGAAAGAAATAATTGATAAAATTAACCGCAGATTGGGTGAAGAACAAATAACAGATATTGTTTTACTCTAAATAAGGTTCAGTGATTAGTATGACAGAAAAATATGATGCAAAAAAGATAGTCGTTTTAAAAGGTCTTGAAGGTGTAAGAAAAAGACCTTCTATGTATATAGGTGATGTTTCGGTCAGAGGTCTGCATCACCTTGTTTATGAAGTTGTTGACAATAGTGTTGACGAGGCCCTTGCAGGATACTGTAAAAATATATTTGTAACCATTCATAAGGACAATGCAATAACAGTTCTTGATGATGGAAGAGGTATTCCTGTTGACATCCATCCTGTTCAGAAAAGACCTGCACTTGAAGTTGTAATGACAACTCTTCATGCGGGTGGTAAATTTGATAAGAATACTTATAAAGTATCAGGCGGCCTTCACGGCGTGGGAGTTTCCGTTACGAACGCTCTGTCTGAAAAAGCAAGAGTAAGAGTTTTCCGTGACGGGAAAATATACATGCAGGAATATCAGCGGGGTGTTCCTACAGGCGATATGAAAGTTGTAGGAAAAAGTAAGAAAAGAGGTACTGAGACCTATTTTAAGCCAGATCCTCAGATTTTCAAAACTTTGAATTATAAATTTGATGTTCTGGGACAGAGATTTATGGAATTGTCCTTTTTAAATAAAGGACTCAGAATAAAACTTACAGATGAAAGAAGCGGTAAGGAGAAAGAGTATTTTGCAAAGGGCGGAATAAAAGAGTTTGTTCAGTATCTGGATTCCACAAGAACACCTCTGCATAAATCACCAATTGTTATTGAATCTTCACGGGAAGATGTTGAAGTTGATGTTGCTCTTCAGTACAATGATTCATACCAACAGAATGTTTTCAGTTTTGTAAACAATATTCCTACTATTGAAGGCGGAACCCATGTTATGGGTTTCAGAGGAGCTTTGACCAGGTCACTCAACTATTATGCACAGAAAAATAACCTTTTTAAGAATTCGATTAAGAATCTTTCCGGTGATGATGTAAGAGAAGGATTAACAGCAGTAATCAGCGTTAAGGTTGTTGATCCCCAGTTTGAAGGCCAGACAAAAACAAAACTTGGTAATTCCGAGGTAAGGGGAATTGTTGAGTCAATTGTAGGAGAAGGACTCTCCGAATTTCTTGAGCAGAATCCAACAGAAGCGAAAAAGATAATTATGAAGGCAGTAACAGCTGCCAAATCCAGAGAAGCTGCAAGAAAAGCAAGGGAACTTACAAGAAGAAAATCAGCTCTTGACAGCGGAAGCCTTCCTGGAAAGCTTGCAGACTGCTCAATTAAAGATCCTAAAATGTCAGAGCTCTATATTGTTGAGGGGGATTCTGCAGGTGGCTCGGCAAAAATGGGAAGAGACCGCCAGTTTCAGGCAATTTTGCCTTTAAGAGGTAAAATCCTTAATGTTGAAAAAGCAAGCCTTGAAAAGATTTTAAACAACAATGAAATACAGACAATGATAACTGCTCTTGGAACCGGAATCGGTTCTGATCAGTTTGATATATCAAAAATCCGTTATCATAAAATAATAATTATGACAGATGCCGACGTTGACGGATCACATATAAGAACACTGCTTCTTACATTCTTCTTCAGATATATGAGAGAAATAATAGACAACGGCTATCTTTACATTGCTCAACCGCCTCTTTATCTGATTAAAAAGGGTAAGCAGGAATACTATGCATACTCGGATGAAGAGAGAGAGGCAATATCAAAAAAGCTCAGCGGAGACAATATTCATATTCAGAGATACAAAGGTCTTGGTGAGATGAATCCTGAACAGTTGTGGAAAACAACAATGGATGCAAACACAAGAACTGTTCTTCAGGTTACAATAGATGATGCAGTTGAAGCGGATCATATTTTTTCCGTACTTATGGGTGATAAAGTTGAGCCCAGGCGGGAATTTATAGAAGCTAATGCACACGAAGTAAGAAATCTTGATATTTAGTTTTGGTTAATATAAACGACTAGGATTGTTTAATGGTAGAAAAAAGAGACAGAATTATTCCGGTTTACATTGAAGAGGAGATGAAGATCTCCTATATTGACTATTCAATGTCCGTTATTGTTGCAAGAGCTCTTCCGGACGTAAGAGACGGATTAAAACCTGTTCACAGAAGAATCTTATTTGGAATGCGTGAACTTGGCGTAACTCACGGGAAACCGTTCAGAAAATCCGCAAGAATTGTTGGTGATGTTCTTGGAAAGTATCATCCTCACGGCGATATGGCTGTGTATGATGCAATGGTAAGAATGGCTCAGGATTTTTCAATCAGATATCCCCTTGTTGAAGGCCAGGGCAATTTCGGATCAATAGACGGTGACTCTCCTGCGGCAATGAGATATACGGAAGCAAGGCTTACGCCTCTTGCTTATGAAATGATAAAAGACATTGACAAGGAGACAGTTGACTTTGCTCCTAATTTTGACGAATCTCTTCAGGAGCCCCTTGTAATGCCTTCTGTAATTCCGAACCTTCTTATAAACGGAGCAAGCGGAATAGCTGTGGGTATGGCAACCAATATTCCGCCTCATAATCTTAATGAGATTGTTGATGCATTAATTGCGCTTATTAACAGACCTGATCTTCAAATTGATACTCTGATGAAATATGTTAAAGGTCCTGATTTCCCGACAGGCGGAATAATTTACGGTGATCAGGGAATTAAGGATGCATACAGAACCGGAAGAGGAAAGGTAATTGTCCGGGCAAGAGCAAGTGTTGAAAAATCCAGATCCGGCAGAGAAGCAATAATTATTTCCGAGATTCCGTACCAGCTTAATAAGCTGAATCTTATTAACACAATAGTAAAGTTAGTTAAAGATAAAAAGATTGAGGGAATATCAGATTTAAGAGACGAATCCGACAGAGACGGAATGCGTATTGTAATAGAGCTTAAAAGAGATGCTCAGCCTCAGGTAATTCTTAATAAACTTTACGTCAAGACTCAGATGCAGTCAACTTTCGGCGTAATAATGCTTGCTCTTGTTAATTCAAAACCAAGAGTTCTTAATTTAAAAGAGATGCTTCAGGAATTTATTAACCACAGGCATCAGGTAATACTAAGAAGAACCAAGTTCGAGCTGGACAAAGCAGAACGCAGGGCCCACATACTGGAAGGCCTTAAAATTGCACTTGATCATATTGATGAAATAGTTGCACTTATTAAAAAATCCAGAAATCCGGAAACTGCCAAGAACGGGCTTATGAAAACCTTTGGCCTTTCCGAAGTTCAGGCAAAGGCAATTCTTGACATGAGGCTTCAGAGGCTCACAGGACTTGAAAGAAAGAAGATCGAAGAAGAGTATCTGAAACTTATTAAGGAAATCGAAAGACTGAAATCCATACTTGCAAGCAGAGACAAGCAAATGCAGGTTATTAAGGACGAACTGAAACAGATAAAAGAAAAGTACGGTGACGAAAGAAGAACAGAGATAATTGCAGAAACAGAAGAGTTTTCAATAGAAGATATGATAGCTGAAGAGGATATGGTAATAACCATAACCCATTCAGGTTACATAAAGAGATTTCCGGTTTCCGGATACAGAAGACAGAAAAGAGGCGGAGTAGGTGTTATAGGTGCTGATACAAAAGAGACTGATTCCTTAGAACATCTCTTTGTTGCATCAACACATCACCATATTCTGTTTTTTACTGATAAGGGAAAATGTTACTGGCTTAAAGTCCACGAGATTCCTCAGGCAGGAAGAGGCTCAAGAGGAAGGGCAATAATAAATCTGATTGCTGTGGAAAAAGGAGAAAATGTAAAAGCTGTTGTTCCTGTAAGATCCTTTGACGACCAACATTTTGTTTTCATGGCAACAAAGCAGGGGCAGGTTAAAAAGACAAATCTGGATGCATTTTCCAATCCGCGAAAAACAGGGATCAATGCAATTAAAATAAATACTGAAGATGAACTTATAGATGCAAAACTGACAGACGGAACCAATGACATTATTCTCGGTACATACAAAGGCAAGGCAATAAGATTTAAAGAGAGCAATGTCCGTCCAATGGGAAGAACTGCAGCAGGTGTAAGAGGAATTTCTCTTGATAAGGATGACAGAGTTGTTGGTATGGTTGTTGTCAGAAGAGAAGGAACACTGCTTGTTGTCACGGATCTCGGTTATGGAAAGAGATCCAATATTTCCGATTACAGAGTTACCTCAAGAGGCGGTAAAGGAATTATAACTCTTCATACTACTGACAGAGTCGGCAACATGATAGCAATGATGGAAGTTCTCGATGAAGAGGATCTTCTTATAATTTCCGAAAAGGGCAAGGTTATAAGGCAGAATATAAGCAAGATAAAGGTGATCGGACGTAACACACAGGGAGTAAGACTTATCAGTCTTAATGATGGTGACAGTGTTGCAGATGTTGCAAGAGTTGTAAGAGAGGAAGAGTCCAGGGAAGAAGATTCCAAAGAAGAAGAAGAATAGAAAAATGAGCGGGGGGTTCTCATTTTTTGAACATACTGCAGATGTAGGATTAAATGTTCGGGGTTCGACACTGAAAGAAATTTTTGAGTATTCGGCCCTGGGCATGTGTTCATTAATTTTTAATCCTGAAAAGATATCTGATTTAACCCGGGTAAAAATAGAAGCTTACGGCGAAAACACAGAAGATCTTCTCTTTCAGTGGTTAAAAGAAATCCTGTACAGAATT
>Ga0190359_1000364_pt1 | contig 31518 bp, 30 predicted proteins | sample 48721823_MG_FD_161269 | JGI IMG/M metagenome (GOLD analysis project Ga0190359, IMG submission 161269) | Hydrothermal vent microbial mat bacterial communities from Southern Trench, Guaymas Basin, Mexico - 4872-18-2-3_MG | ecosystem: Environmental > Aquatic > Marine > Hydrothermal vents >... | reverse complement strand
TGATATTGATCCAACCAGTGTATCGAGCAGTCCATGTCCACTGAATATCGACACTATCATCTTTTTTGAGATGAATGTCCTGAAAAGACCGGTTAAAAGAATCACTACTACAATGGCAGGCAGTGCAAAGCCGAGGCTCTTTAATGCACCGTAGAATGATCTTGCCAGCCTTTTTAGTTTATTCTCTTTTTTGTTTTTCATTTTTCCTCTTTTAAAGTTTTTTGTCATTCCCTGAAAATCTTCTGCGATAAAAGATCTTCCCATCATATTCTTTTTTAACAATAAGCCCGTCTCTAATGAGTTCATCTACCAGTGACCAGTCACCGTCATTTTTTAACAGAAATTCTCTAACACCCTCCTCGCGCATGGGATGGACTGAAGTAATGCTTAAAAGGTCTTCTCTGAGGTCATTTCTTTTCGAGAAAAGATTTCCCTCGTATTCTGTTAGATATTCTGGAAAGAGGCCTGAATCCTTTAGAGTCTTAAATGACTGGGCGAGTAGGGCAGGACTCGGACTCTTGACCCATTTTTCTGCTGGAGGACGTGTTGGAATAGAGAGATATGCGGTTTTGGGCCTGAGCTTTAACAAGAATTCACCTATCCTTTTTATCTCTTCTAAGTCATCATTTATTCCGCCCACAAGCATGGTCTCTGTTATAATGGTGCCGCGGTAATCCTTTGCAAATGAGATCATAGATTCTTTAATATCATCGATATTGAGAAGAGGATGCGGCCTGTTGATTCTGTGCCACGACTGTTCTGTTAATGAGTCTACCTTCAAAGATACCAGATCGGCCTTTGAAAGCCTTTGCCGCACATCATCTCTCCATATAAGAGAGGAATTTGTTATCACGGCAACTTTTATCCCAAGCCCCTTGAGCAGCTCTATCTCTCTTCCAAGATTAATATCGAGAGTGGGTTCTCCATCAGGAACAAAGGTGATGTAGTCTATATGCTCTTTATTTTCTTGTAATTTATCTACTGAATCTGCTGTCATGGTAAGAATCTGTTCTGGATCGTAATATTGCTGAGGCTCTGCAGTTAACTTTTTGGTTTTTCCAAGCTGGCAGTAGATGCATGAATATGTACATGCCTTGTATGGTATGTTGTTTATTCCAAGGCTTCTTCCGAGTCTTCTGGATGGAACTGGGCCGAATATTATCATATCTATTCCGACTCCTGTCTACCATCCGATTGCGAAGAGCAGTCCACCGACCACGAGTCCAAAAACAAGATTAAAGGCCTTGATCATCACAGAATCCCTTACTGAATAGGATAGAAGCGGCAGCATTCCATGGCCGTCCTGAACAAAAGAACTCGTAAGAAGCACAGAGAATGGGATTAGACCCTGAGCAAACATTATGACAAAAATCATGTGCGGACCGGATTCAGGGATGATTCCGGCAATACCACTGATGATGAGCACCCACCCCATGTGACTCTTGATAAAGGATTCCAGGTTCCAGTGTTCTAACCCAATGTTTATAACAAAGAGTGCAAGTAGTGACCAGAGAAAGATTTTCCAAAGATGTTTTCTTACAATATGATCCCAGATGTGTTCTCTGAGATAATGATTGGGTACACTTCCCACAATGACTGCAGCCACAGCCACGAGAATCGTCAGTGTGACTTTCTCCCAGTTCCACTCCTCGGGTCCGATGATCCCTGTTGTCAGTGCAACAATGATAATAACTGTACCGAGAACAAGTACTGCTCGTTGGATGGATATATTAAAAAAGTTTTTGGAAAGCTCGGTTTTATCAAAACACTGACAGGTTTCGATTGTATGTATCTGTTGAAGGTCGCACTCCTGGCACGGTGTGATTTTAAGAACACTTGCGATCCTGTCGGCTACAAACCCAAATATAATGCCCATTATCATCAGAAGTCCAAAGAGGATAAGCGCTTTTCCAGGAAAGAGGGTAAGCATGACAAAGGCCTCGTCCCCAGATGTTGCAATCATTCCTCCCACGATCGCCCCGAAACCTATGAGTCCATGTACATAGAATGAGACATTCATGAATGATCCGAGACAGCCAGGAGTTGCACCTAAAAAGGAGCTTGTCATGTACTGCCGCCATTTTCCTCCTTTCATTAAAACCGATAACCGTCCTGATGTGATGACATTGATGTAGTCTACTATCAGCATCATTACAAAGACAAACGTTGTTATCATTAATGAATGTTTGATAACAGATACTATTTCTGTCATTTCTCTCTCCTGCCGTTTTTTTGGATTCTTTTTTTCAAATATCCGCAGTAGAGCATGCCTGCAGTGTTGTGGGCAAGCAGGCGGTCTTTGACGATGTAGGTTGTTACAGGAGCCTTTGAAAATTGTGTGAATTGTATATCGTGACCAATGCAAAGTCCGCAGATGATATTTAGATCGGTCTCTGCACTATTGAGAAGGATTGCCTGGCCTATTGGATTGCACATCGACTCAGCACTTCCGGGATCTATTTTCTCGAAGTTAAAATAACTTTTCTCTATTCCGCAAACCTTGCAGCATACAGAAACGACCTCGAATTTGTCTCTGAGAAGTTTGGCAAGCATACTTGCCTCATCGGAAAGTCCAATACAGAATGCGATCCCAAGCCTCTTGTATCCCATTTCATTTGAAAAAAGAATTATCTCCTCCAGACGGGTCTTTTTCATATAGTATCTGCCCTCGATCATAGATGAGACTCGTGCAAGTTTGAGTCTATCTCCTGTATATTCTGAAACTATCTGGTTGGACATGGAGAAGCAGTCTTCTCCCTCCCTACATTTTTTCGATTTGCACAGGTCGCATGTTGGGAGAGGTTGTTTTTTCTGATGAATTTTATTTTCCATTTGTCTGCTCATTTTTCATCACAGTGATACGAGTTTTATTGTATTTTCTGCAATCAGAGCAAACGAGTCGGCAGTACCGCTTTTCTTGTTTGAGAGGACAACAGGATTTCCCGAATCGCCTCCTTTGCGAGTTTCGATCTCAATGGGAATTCGGCCAAGAAATGTGACCCCCATCTCGTTTGCCATCTTTTCACCACCGCCAGAATCGAACAGATCAATCTCTTTTCCACAGTGCGGACAGAGAAGACCCGACATGTTTTCCACAACGCCTATTTTCCCGATATTCAGCTTCTTTGCCATGTTTACTGCCCTTCGGCAGTCTATCAGGGATACCTCCTGCGGAGTCGTTACTATTATTGCCATTTGAGGAATCATTTTCTGAGCAGTAGTCAAGACCTCGTCTCCTGTGCCGGGTGGAAGATCTGCAAGTAGAAAGTCAAGATCTCCCCAGACCACATCTGATAGAAATTGAGTAATTGCGCCGGATCGCAGCGGCCCACGCCAGATGACAGGAGCATCCTGAGGAACCATTGGGGCGATAGAGATAACATATAACCCGTCTTTTTCTTGGGGAAGAATGTTTTTTTCTTCCGGGTCGATTCTCGGAAATCCTTTGAGACCGATCATTTTTGGTATGTTTGGCCCTGTGATGTCTGCATCTAAAAGGCCGACTTTAAGCCCCTTAAGCGTGAGTGAGTAGGCTAAATTCACGGCAACTGTACTCTTGCCGACTCCTCCTTTGCCGCTGAATATGACTATCCTGTGTTTTATCTTTTTTAAATTTTCGTCGATTCGGCGGTTCTGTTCTTCCATTGTCTTAACTTTTTCCTGATCCTTATTCATAGAGACTATTTCCTTTCCCTTAATTTTTATTCCATAGATTGGGTTAATCAATCACAAGGTTCATGTTCGTGGTCACAGGGGGTATAGCCCTTTATTCTTCCCTGAATGTATTGGTTCACGACATCGTTTACCTTTCTTGCTGTACCCGTTACTACCTCTATTCCAAACTGGTTAAAAAATTCAACGGCACGCTGGCCCATGCCTCCGGCTATTATAACATTGGATCCCTGGTCACGGATAAATGTTGGAACCTGACCGGGCTGTCCATGTGCATGAAAAAAGGGATTCTCTACCTTATAGCTGAGTACGATCCTGTCACCCTCGACTTCGACCATTGTGTAGTAGGGGCATCTTCCAAAATGAGCGCTTACGTTTGATTCGAGCCCCCTGTCATCTTCTGAGGCGACTGCTATTCGTTTTTTCGACACCTGGGCCGATACCGAAGCCTGCGATTTGTTCAAACCGTGATGGGAATCCACCGATGGGGCAGAACTCTTTTCCAAGTTCCCACTCTTGAACTTTTCTACAACTTCTGAAATTTTTCCACTCAGGCCGGTATATATTTCGATGGATGCAGCAGAAAGTGTCTGAAAAGCGTTTGGTCCTACATTGCCTGTGAGCAGAACTCTCACTCCATTTTCAGAGATTGTCTGGGCTGCCTGGATTCCTGCACCACCACCAAGATTTATGCTCGAATTTTCAACTACCTCATAATTTTCCTTTTCAGTATCGTAGATGATAAAGTAGCTACATCTGCCAAAGCGAGGGTCGATTTCTGCATTCAGATCGGTTCCCTGAGAGGTTATGGCTATCTTCATATGTTTTCTCCTCTATTCTCTCATCATCTTTGCTCCACATTGGGGACAGCTGATTGTATAGCAAGGCTCTCCCTGTTTGTGGACTACCTTTGCACCGCAGCTTGGACATACACAGCTTCCGCCAGGACCTGCTCCAGGGCGATTACCGCCCATTCTTCCTCTACCTCCGCCTCCCCTTCCCATTCCTCTTCCTGTTCCAGGGCCCTGTCCTGCAGGACCAGTTCCATCTCCTCTTGGCATAATATGCCTCCTTTCTTTATTTTAAACAATGTTTTAATCTGTCAATTCTCTTCTGAACTTCTTCAAGGCGTCTCTCGAGATTCTCCTTTTGAGCACGAAGGTCGTTTAGCGAATCATTGTAAGATTTATCCGGTTGCAGGGGTTTCTGGACTTTGATTCTGGTACTATTTGGAAGAAATATTTGTGCTGATTCAGAATGAGAATGCGGTCTGTCAGCAGGAGAGTTGTTCTGTAAGGTGATAGCACCGAATGGGCAGGCATTCATACATCTGCTGCATTCAGTACATTTTTCTGGGTCAACAACAATAGTTCTCTCCATTTTGATGGCACCAGCAGGACAGCTTTCTATACATACTCCACATCCCCTGCAGATATTTTTATCAATAGATACAGACATGGTATAATCCAGCCTGCAGATTATCTTCCACAGCAGCGTTTTGGATTTTCGCACTGATTTCCCTGACTACAGCATGAATCACCGCTGCTCTTTTTCTTGTAGTCTGTGGAATAAAATCCTGAGCCCTTGAATATCACTCCCATTCCGCCAGAGATCAACCTGTTAACCTTACCAGAACACTCAGGGCATTTTTTTACGGGCTCATCATTTATTGATTGAAATTTTGTGAATCGGTGTCCGCATACGGTGCATTCATATTCATAGGTCGGCATGCCTTTTAATCCTCATTTTTAATTTTTTTTTTGGATCCCGGCGTTTTTACTAACACCGGGATCCTCATGAACTACTATGCCTCTTTGGCTGACTTGCTCTCAAGATCTGAGATCCGTTTTTCGATGTTCTCGAGCTGATCTTTCAATATCTTCGCATGATTTTGAAGGAGTTCGATCTCCTGATCCTGAGTAAAGCCTGTTCCATAGGGAAGAGGATACTGGTAGGCCGAAGGAAAACCAGCCCATCTTCTCCATCCAAATCCTCTTCCTCTGCCAAATCCTCCACCAAATCTTCCTCCATAGGGATTCATGAATCCCGGCACCGAGTAGCCAGCGCAGTAGCCGGCCGCCCTACCTGTCATTGGTCCCATTCCCATGGGGCCTGTTCCATCTCCTCTTGGCATGATTTACCTCCTTATTTTTAAACTACCTATTTTTTTCATGTTTTTTAAAGCCTCTTTGAGAGTATTCACTGCGAGTACTGCACAGTGTTCATGGGAAGCTGGAAGATCATTTAGATATCTCAGTATCTCCAGAACATTTATCGATTCTGCCTCTATGGGGCTCTTCCCAATGGCCAGATCTGTTACAGCACAGCCGCATGCTATTGTGGCTCCGCATCCGTCGGCAAGAAATTTTGCTTCCGAGATTTTTCCCTCTGTAATTTTTAAAAAGATTGCCATTCTATCTCCGCATGGGCCTTTGATGAATCCGAGACCATCAGGATTTTTTATTTCTCCAACATTTATAGGATCATAGGCAAGCGAGATTACTTTTTCTGAAAATCGTTCAGAAGCCTGACCCATAAAGTAGGCTTCAAGCCTCTCGAATATATCTTCTTCTCTGTTCTTCATCGGTTGCGGTTCCTCAGATTAAAACCATGGTCCCTTTCCACGTCCATGAGGCCCCCCTGGCCAGTCTATCGGAAGGGGAGGACGCAGCTCTACCTCTCCTCCCTCGATTCGTATTGCCTTTCCTACAACGAGGGCTTCTGCTACTTTTTTTCTGCCACCTGCAACTATTCGCCCGAAAGTTGCTCTCGATACATTCATCTTTTTTGCCGCGAGTTCATGACTGAGACCTTCAAGATCTGCGAGGCGAATTGCCTCAAGTTCATCCATCTCCAGACAAACCTGATCGAGCATTCTGAGCGGAATGCCCTGTGGCTTGAAAAATGAAGCACCTGGTCGGGCGCTTATCCATCGGCATTTTTTTGGTCGGGGCATAAAAACCTCGTTTTGAACATATACTCAAAACATATCTTAATACATAACGCTGAAAGCTGTATATAGTTCCTTTATTATCTTATTTTATTAAAAATCACATCTCCTGCCTTGATGATTTCCATTGCCACTTTGCTGTTTGTAAATTCTACAACTGTCTTTTTATGAACCATTGCCCTTGTGACAACAGGGTCATAGGGAATCATACCTATTACTTCGATCCCCTGTTCTTCAGCTCTTTTTCTTATCTTTCCTGTCATCTCTTCGTTTATGTCCGACTTGTTGATTAAGACTACAGATTCTATCTTGAAGTGCTGGTTTAAAGATATGACTCTTTTAAGATCGTGTATTCCGGATATGGTTGGTTCTGTAACAACAACAACTATTGATGCACCTGTGATAGAACTTATTACCGGGCACCCTATTCCTGGCGACCCGTCTATAAGGATCGTGTCAAACCCTCTATCCTCAGCAATGGTTTTTGCCTGGCGCCTGATCAGGCTGACCAGCTTTCCAGAATTTTCTTCTGCTATTCCGAGTCTTGCATGGACCATTGGTCCGAATCTTGTTTCAGAGATATACCATTCTCCCGAGTGACGGTCGATAAGAGTTATGGCATCTTCAGGGCAAAAATAGGGACATACTCCGCATCCCTCACAGTTAATATCGTTTACTATAAAATCGGAAGATATTGCATCGTATCTACATACTTCCAGACATCTGCCACAGCCCGTACACTTGTCGAGATCTATTGAGGCCTTTACACCGCCATAAAAGTCGTTTCTCTCCTTAATCTCTGGATCGAGAAGAAGATGAAGATCTGCAGCATCAACATCACAGTCTGCAATAACCTTATCGGGAATCAGGGATGCGAGGGAGGCGGTGATTGTTGTTTTACCTGTTCCGCCCTTTCCACTTATTATCACTATCTCTTTCATCTATCTACTACTCCTTATCGGAATCGCTGATCTTTTTTATATTATCTAATAGGAGCTCAAAATGGCTTTTGTATTGGGGGAGATGATCAATAATTAGATATCCCCTTGAGTAGGCCTCGGCAATCTTTCTGTCGTCTGGTATCTCGAGGAGGATAGGAATTGACTGTTCATCACAGTATTTGGTGATATTGTTATTCCCGATTGTTGATCTGTTTATGACAACTCCGAACGGAATTCCAAGAACCCTGACGGTTTCTACGGCCAGCCTGAGGTCGTTTAGTCCAAAGGGAGTGGGCTCTGTTACAAGAACAACAAAATCTGATACCTTAATAGATTCTATCACAGGACATGAAGTACCCGGAGGCGAATCGATAATATTTATATCGGATTTATTTTCTTTTAATGCTGTCTGTATGACCTCCCTGATAAGTGGTGGAGAAAGGGCCTCTCCGATTTTGAGCCTTCCGCCTACAAAACGAATCCTGCCTGAGGTTGCCACCGATATCGTACCGATCTGTTTCTGGTCGTCCGAAATTGCATCTACCGGACAGATCAATTTGCATCCTTCACATCCATGACACAGTTCAGGAAATACAAGCATAGTGTCTGCAATTTTTACTATGGCCTTGAATTGACACAGCTCTGAACATTTGCCGCAAAGGGTGCACTTTTCTGTATCGACCTTCGGAATGAATGTCAGGCATGTCTGTTCTTTTTCCACAGCAGGTCTGAGGAAGAGGTGACTGTTGGGTTCTTCTACATCACAGTCGATGAAAGTAATACTGCTGTTTGAAATAGAGGAGGCAAGGTTTGTGGCAACAGTAGTTTTTCCTGTTCCACCCTTTCCGCTTGCAATTGAAATGATCATGATTTAAACCTTATATATATCATAATAGGTTCTACATTGTTACAAACTATATTATGAGCATATGCTCGTAACAAGATACAAAATTAATCGCCAACAGTCAAGCAAATTCTGGTCTGATGTGAAACGGCTGTTTACAAACAGCCACCCTGAAAATATTTTTGGTTGATAATCGGCCATTTCGTGGATATCCATTTAATAAACAATTTTTCCCAAACAGGCTCGCTTTAATAATAACAATAGATTATACAGGTTCGAAAAATTTGGATTGGAGTGGTATAACAATTGCACTTATAAAAGTTAGATTCTGATTAGATATACATCATTTTTCTCCTCCCTCACCTTAGGCCGCTGGACAACAAAATCCGGCGGTTTTTGTAAGGTTAAATATCCAGATTTTAAACTTCTGTAATAATTTCCCATGTGGTATCTAATTTGCAGTCTATTTTAAAACGGTTCTTGTGTTTGCATGTAAGATTATTATTTATTAGATACTTATGGAATTTTATGATCTATTTATATAAGGAAAAATTTACCACATATGGGGAGATATTACCATGAAGAGAGGATTGATAGTAGTGCTAATGGTTCTAATTGCTGGCTGCAGCAATTATCCATCGAATCCCCCTAAAGATAGCCTCCTTCCTAAACAGGTGTTTATTGAACATATAGGGACAGATTATGTTCCGGCTACTCCTCCTTTTTCAGGGCTTGAGGCAACAAAGGTCAATGTTGTTAAGTTTAAGATCACTGTGTATAATTTTCAGCCAGAGGCACTGGAGTTTTACGGAATCGCCCACATGCAGGGACCTCCAGATGGGCTCGAACATGTAATCTATTTCAGAACAGACGATCTGACCTATGAGCTAAATGATATAGGGTATGAGTTTGAAAAGCTGGGCTGCATAGAGCCAGATTCCACCTATATCTTCATGAGACCTAAATTTCCCACAAATGATTACCTTCCATTTGATGGCGAACAGGGAAAGATAATCGATGTTAATATAATCGATGTCTGGGCCTATATGGGAAGCAGCAAAAAGATTTCAGTAGAACTCGTCGATTCTCCAAAAGAGTAGCTTTAATTAATTCCAATAAAAAGTCATTGAAAGAAGATGGGACTTGATTTTTTCGAGTCCCCTTTTTATTTTATCAACAGACCAATTTATCAATATAGGAGGAGTCTTCATGGGAGCATCAATATGGGATAATATTAAAAAGAGTCTTAAAGATGGTCTTTCTGTTGCGGCAGAGAAGACAGAGGAGTACACAAGAATAGGAAAGTTAAAGGTTGATATTCTCAATATCAAGAGAAGCCTGGAGAAGAAGTATTCGACTCTTGGACAGGAGGTATACAAACTCTTTGAAAAGAAGAAACAGACAGATGTTGGCACGAGTGACAGGATAAAAAAGATTGTTGCAGAGATTAAGCAACTCAAGGCAGATCTGAAGGCAAAGGAGACCGAGATTGAGAAGATAAAGAAGGAGACATCACAAAAGAAAAAGACAGCAGAGAAGAAGCCTCCTGCACCGGCAAAACCAAAGGCTCAGACCCCTAAAAAAGATGAGTCAAAGAGTAAAAAGAGATCTTGATTTTCACTTTTTTCCCTTGTTAGATGTTGAAAGTTTTAGTTAATATATTTTCCATTTTGTTTCTCTTTTCCTGTTATGTAAATAGCAGGGCTTTTTGTATCGAGAGAGTCCCTGATGATTCTTCGGAGTTTGTTGTGATTATTGCTGCAGGAGATTTGATGATGGGTGGAAGTGCTCTTCCTATAATTGATAAGAGGGGAGTCGACTATCCATTTGATTCCACTCGTAATTATATATTGAATGCCGACTTTGCTGTTGCAAATCTGGAAGCTCCTTTTACACAAGGTGGAACATATTTTGAAAAGAAGAAATATAGATTCAAGGTACCAACAGATTATGCAGATGGTGTATTAAGGGCTGGTTTCGATGTATTGACTCTGGCAAACAATCATATTTTGGATTATGGATATGAGGGGCTTTATTCCACATTGAATGTTCTCAAAAGATTGAATATCTCCTCCTGTGGCGCAGGCAGGGATTTGGAGAGTGCAGAGGAGGGGGTCGTAGTACAAAAAGGGTGTTGGAGGGTTGGATTTCTCGCATACTCACTAACGTACCCGTCAGATTTCTGGGCATCCTCAAAAAAATGTGGAACTGCGTTTCCAATGAATAAAAGATTAAGGGCCCGAATCGAGAGGATGAAGAGGGAGGAGGCAGATATTGTGGTTGTTTCCTTTCATTGGGGTGGCGAACTCATGGATCGGCCCAAGGGATACCAGAGATACTGGGCCCATAAGGCAGTGGAATATGGAGCCGATCTTGTCATCGGACATCATCCCCATGTTGTCCAGGGATTTGAGATATACAATAACCGTTTGATAGCATACAGTCTCGGCAATTATGTTTTTGGATCTTACAGTAAAAATGTTGATTTTGGAATGCTGTTGAAAGTACGGTTTGGATACAACACTTTGTCATGCCATTTGATTCCAATTTATGTGAATAACTATAAGGTAAATTTTCAGCCGCGGAGTGTTTATGGAAGGGGCAGAAAGAGAATAATTGATTACCTGAACGAGATATCCATGGAGTTGAACAGTGGTATAAGGATAATAAATGAATCGGGAATAATAGATTTGGAAATGCGAGATGAACCTTAGGCTTCTATATGATGAGTTTCAAATAAGAGAGTGCGTTAAATCTCTTGCTGAGCTGATAATCAAAGATTTTAAAAAGAAAGATCTGGTTGTGATAGGTCTTCTAAAGGGGAGTTTTATTTTCATGGCAGATCTTGTGCGGGAACTCTACAGAAGCGGATTCTCTCTTCTGCTTGATTTTATGACCGTTTCATCTTATGGCTCTGGCACCGAGCCATCCGGAAGGATTGAGCTGATACGGGATATCTCAACAGAAATCTCTGGCAAACAGGTGCTTCTTGTAGACGATATACTTGACACGGGAACAACACTCAACTTTGTTGCCCATCATCTAAAGGAGAAAAGTCCCTCACTCTTTAAGACATGCGTACTGCTTGATAAGCCTTCTCGTCGTTCCATTCCATTTAGGGCAGATTATGTAGGCTTTGTTGTACCAGATGAATTCATTGTTGGTTACGGTCTCGATTATGATAATAAATTCAGAGAACTGCCACACATTTCTGCAATTATTTTTTAATCTATCCACATTATTTTTCCAAAATATTATAATTTATAGCTTGATTTTTTTACAATAAATTATAATATTAGTGATAATTACTCATCACTGTTATTAATCAAACAAAAATTGTTGGGTGTGCCATGAAAAAATTTATTAAAATCTTAAAATCTTCACTGAGATGGATAATACCTACAATTATTATTGTTTTGCTGTCATTGTATTTTATTCAAAAGAGGAAGGAGGCAAGGAACAGGGCAGATAAGACAGTAGAATTCAAGACAGATGAATCAAAGTTTATAAATCCTGTGATTGTTGAGGCGAGGCCGGCATTTGTTGGAGATCTAATAATCAGAGTATCTGCCTCTGGTGTTGCAAGACCCTGGAGTGAGGTGACCATAATTCCACGAGTAAGTGGAAGGATAGTCGAGCTTCCGGTGCAAGAGGGCTCTGAGGTGAAAGAAGGGGAGATGATTTTTAAGATCGATGACAGCAGATATCGTCTCGATCTGGAAGAGGCCGAAAACAACCTGAAGAAGGCTCAGGCATCTTTTGTAGAAAAGTTGTTCTCAGGAGGGACCCTCTCTCTCATGCCCTCTGATACTGACTCAAACAGATCAGATCCAGTATATTTAGAGAAGATGAGGCAGAGTTATGAGAATGCTATGGCTTTGAAGGAGGCTGGAAAAATATCTGAGAAAGAGTTTTCGAAATTCAAAATATGGTACGATGTGACAAAAGATTTTGTTGCCCAGAGTCGAATAGATAGATTTTCAATTAGGAGCGGTCTGGATGATGCGGTAATATCTCTCAGGCGTGCCAGATTCAATCTTTTGAACACAGAAATCAGAGCCCCATTCTCAGGAATTCTTGGTGACCAGCAGGTATTTTTGGGACAGTATGTAAACAGTGGTAGGGAGTGTTTTAAGCTTGTAGATCTTTCAAAAATAAGAATAGAGGCAAATGTTCTTGAGAGTGAGATTGGATCGATCATGGTCGGCCGGGAGGCAACTGCAGAGTTTCTCGCCTTTCCTGGTGATACATTCAGAGGAGAAGTGATCTCGATAAATCCTATTATTGATCAGGAAAAGAGAATGTGTCGTGTAACAATTTGTATCGATAATCCAGGATACAGGATAAAGTCTGGAATGTCTGCAGATGTAAAGATAGTAGCAAAAATATATAAGGAGAGGTTCCTTGTGCCGAAGGAGGCGGTTGTTCTGAGGGATCAGCGTGAAGTAGTATTTATTGTGAGAGATGGAAAGGCAAAGTGGAGTTATGTGACTACAGGTCTTGAAAATGAGATGTATAAAGAAGTATTGAGTTCAAAGTTCAATCTCAAACCGGGAGAACTTGTAGTCACAAAAGGAAACTACACGCTTGCTCACGATGCACCAGTTAAAGTAAGAAAGTGATTTGTTAAAATTTTAATAAAATTCTGGATTAGTAAAATATGCATATTGCAGAACTCGTAACAAGACGTCCCGTTGCAGTAATAATGTTCTATACGGGCATACTTCTTTTGGGTTTTGTGTCACTTGGCAGGTTGTCTGTGGATTTGCTGCCGGATCTTTCTTATCCAAAGTTAACTGTGTATACTGTATTTCCAAATGCAGTACCAGAGGAGGTCGAGCGACTGATAACAAAACCAATTGAACAGAGTGTATCAACAGTAGCAGGGATTCGTAAAATAAGATCGTTCTCAAAAGAGGGGCTTTCCCAGATAATCCTGGAATTCAACTGGGGACAGAACATGGATTTTGCCTCTCTTCACGTAAGAGAGAAGCTCGATGCAATTAGCAGGAGTCTTCCTGAAGATGCTGGAAGGCCAACACTCATTCATCTCGATCCTTCACAGCAGCCGATCATTGCTCTTTCTGTTTCGGGAAGGGATCTTGTTTCATTAAAAGAGATAAGCAGGAATGTTTTCAAGAGAAGATTGGAACAGATAAGGGGAGTTGCACTTGCCGATGTGGTTGGCGGAATGGAGAGAGAGGTCCAGGTAGATGTAGACAAAGAGAAGATCGAGGCCCTCGGTTTGACTATAGATCATATCTCGGCTGCAATTGATAATGCAAATGTTGATATGCCTGGGGGCACCATCAAAAAGGGCAGATATCGCTACTCTCTTCGTACAATCGGTTCTTTCCAGAATGTAAAAGAGATGGAATCTGTAGTAATAAAAAGAGAAAGGGATGGTTCAATAATACATCTCAGAGATGTGGCAGTTGTAAAACAGGGTTTCAAAGAGAGGCAGAACATAACCCACTACAATGGAGAAGAGAGCATAGGAATACTGCTGACCAAAGAGGCCGGCGCAAATACCGTAAGAGTATCGAAAAGAGTAAAGCAGGTTCTATCACAACTGAGGATGGAGTATCCAAGAATACCAATAGTCATAGCCTATGATCAGGCAGATTTCATATCAAAGGCAGTTTCTAACGTTCTGCAGGCGATTGTGTTAGGAGGTATTCTTGCCTTTTTTATACTGTTCTTTTTCATGAATGATATAAGAAATCCTCTTAGTATATCTGTTGCGATTCCAATATCGATAATCGGAACATTCATTTTATTATATTTTACTGGTGTGAGCCTGAATCTCATGTCGCTTGGTGGGCTTGCACTTGGTGTGGGCATGCTTGTGGATTGTTCTATAGTTGTACTCGAAAACATCTTTCGCCATAGAGAAGGTGGTGCAGGTATGGTTAGAGCTGCAGTGAATGGGACAAAAGAGGTAGCAATGGCAGTAACTGCTTCGACCTTTACGACAATCGCAGTATTTTTCCCGGTATTGTATGTTCGTGGAATTGCCGGACAGCTTTTCAAGGACCAGGCAATAACAGTAACATTTGCACTACTTTCTTCTCTAGTAGTTTCATTAACCCTTCTTCCAGTGCTTGCATCAAGATTTTCGCGTGATGGTAAAGTGGACCATGTAGAGGAGATTGGGGGTGGGAAAATCGATTTCATAAACAGGCGGCCGATAAGATGGATACTGTTTCCTTTCAGGATCGTATTAGGAGCGATATTTAAACTTATCAGATATATTTATCGGATTGTTATGAGTCTTATATCTCTGATTCTTAAAAGATGCGGAGCTATGTTTTATAGATTTACAAATCCAATATTCAAACAGTTCAACAGGATACTATCTTTCCTCATGCAGAAGTATGAGAAGGTTTTAAATACAGCACTTGATAACAGGGTTGCTGCTCTGCTCATCATGGCACTAATACTCTTCATAACCGCAGGTGCAGGATTTATTCTTCCGAGAGAGCTTATGCCAAGAGTCGACCAGAGAGAGTTCAGGATAGAGGTGCGGATGGAGCCGGGTACATCTCTATCGGCAGTAAATGAATTGGTCTTGCAGATGGAAAGGGAAATAATGCAAACAGATGGAGTGCAGGATGTTTTTTCCAGTGTGGGATTAATTCGACAGCAGATAGGAACCGGGATGGCAAATACGGGTCTCAATAAGGCCGAGATACGTGTACGTGTTAAGAGGGGTGTTAAGACAAAAAGTATAATGGATAATCTTAGAAAAAGATTTGCAAACAGTGCTGCAGAAGTTACATTTGGTACTGGTCAGACTGTGCTAAGCCAGATACTCGGTACCACAGAAGCAGATATAGTTATTCAGGTCTACGGTGAGAAGCTTGAGGAAGCTCTTGGGATTATAGAAAAGATAAAAGAGAAGTGTAGAGAAGTGCCGGGGATAACCGATTTAAAATCCGACTTCGAAGTGGGCAGGCCGGAATATCGGATAGTTATCGATAGAGAGAGAGCAGGGATGTATGGACTCTCGGTTAGAAATATAGCAAGGTTCATAAAGAATGATTTAACAGGCGATCTTGCTTCTCAATTCAAGGAGATGGAGCAGAAGATAGATATCAGAGTCAAACCTCGATTTTCCAACAGAATGGATATTGAGAGATTGATGAATACAACGATTCCTACAGGACACAGTGGTATTCCACTGAGAGAGGTGGCAACAATATCAAAGTCAAGGGGTGCTGTAGAGATACATCGTGAGGATCAGACGAGGGTAATAAGTCTTTATGCTAATGTTTCTGGAAAGTCACTCGCCCAGGTGATAAAAAAGCTCGAGAATAAAATGGATGACATTCCCCTGAGTACAGACACATACATTTCAATAGGTGGTGCCAAGCAGGAGATGGCACAATCGTATAAAAGTCTAATGTGGGCAGGAATTCTGGCCATTGTACTTGTTTATATGATTATGGCTGCCCAGTTTGAGTCTTTAATTCATCCCCTTATCATAATATTCTCAATACCGATGGCTGCTGTGGGAACAATATGGCTTTTGCTGTTGACAGGTCAGTCTCTGAATGTAATCTCTATGATAGGTGTTGTTGTGCTTGTGGGTATTGCAGTCAATGATGCTATTGTCAAGATAGATTTTATTAATCAGGAAAGAAGGAGGGGCAGTTCTGTACGGAGGGCAATAATGGATGCTGGAAGAAAGAGGTTCAGGCCAATTGTGATGACATCAGTAACAACCATACTTGGGCTTGCACCAATGGCCAGTGGACTGGGTGCAGGTGCAGAACTGCAACGTCCACTGGCACTGGCAATTATAGGTGGGCTCTTTACATCTACGGTGCTAACCCTTATTATGATTCCAGTACTCTACAGCCTGGTTTCTGAGAGGAGACAGAGCAGGGAGGAGGCTGTTTAGATTGTTTAATTGCTACAATACTGAGGATTGCTGGAAGTTAACTTTTTAAGATTATTATATATCGAAAATGGATCTAATAGAAACATCGATAAGACGTCCAATTGCAATTGCAATGATTTTTCTGGTCATTCTCTTCACAGGCTTTTTTTCTGCAACTCATCTGCCTCTTGAGATTACTCCAAATGTAGAGTTTCCCCAGTTGACAATCACTGTTTCATGGCCCTATACATCTCCAGAAGTAATGGAGGCATTTGTCACAGCACCACTGGAGGCAGTGGCAAATACCATCAGGGGTGTTCAGAAAGTAACATCGAGTTCAAGTGAGGGAAATTCTCAGGTAACACTTCAGTTCAGTCGTGGAACCGATATGGAATTTGCAAAGATGGAGCTCAGTGAAAAGTTATCAATGGTACGAGAAGAGCTTCCCCACGGCGTGTCGCCTCCTTCTATCAGCAGATATGAGCCGAGGAAATTCAGAACAGGACGTTTCTTTTCAATTCGCCTGACAGGGCCTTACACGATAAATGATCTTCGGAGTATAGCACTCGATAGAATCAGACCATATCTTTTAGGAATAAAGGGTGTGGCAAATGTTACAGTGATTGGAGGACAGGATCGTGAAATAGAGATTCTTGTGGATAAACACAGGTTAGATTCATATGGACTCTCACTCTACAGTATTGCTGCTGTGCTCAATGAGCTTGGGATGAAAGAGAATATTGGTGCAATAGATCAGGGAGGAACTCGTCAGTCCATATTTATAGATACTCCAATAAAAGATGCTGATGAAATCAGTAATGCTATAATCAAGACCACAAAGGATGGTGGAGTTGTCAGAATCAAAGATGTTGCCCAGGTTTTTGATACTTTTGGGCGTGCAAGGAGCCTTTCCAGAATAAATGGTAATCCTGCAGTGGTTATCAATATCGACAGGGAGATCGGAACAAACATTGTAAGTTGTGCAGATAGAATAATGGAAAAGCTTGATGTAATTAAAGATAGGCTGCCCGCCAACCTTACAATGATTGTTGATGATGATCAGAGTAGAGAGATTCGGGACAATCTCTCCTCACTTGCTCAGAAATCCCTGTTTTCCGTTGTGGTTATTTTTCTTGTTCTTATGATATTTTTACACACATATCGTTCACCGATAATCATAATTTCCACAATCTTTTTCTCGGTTCTCATGAGTCTCAATCTGTTTTTAATCTTTAAAATCACTCTCAATCTTCTCACATTAGCTGGGCTCACTCTTGGGTTTGGTATGCTTGTTGACAATGCCATTGTTGTTGTGGAGAATATAATAAGAAGATGTGGAGGTGGCGAGAGGCTGATCGATTCTGCTATACATGGTACAAAAGAGGTTGTGCTTCCAATAATGGCATCTACTCTTACAACAGTTGTAGCCTTTTTGCCTTTTTTGTACATGACAGGCGAGCTTCGCATCTACTATCTTCCATTTGCAATGGCCGTTGGTTTTTCTCTTCTTTCTTCAATAGTTGTTGCATTTTCACTGACCCCTTCACTCACAGCAAGGTTTTTTTCAGAAGAAGAACTTGCTGTCGAAAAGATTCGGGTTTTTAAACCTCTGGGATGGTTTAAGCGAACATTGAGCAGGATGGTTGATCACAGGGGAGTTGTATTGTCTGTTCTCCTCATCCTGCTTGGATTTTCATACTATATTTTTGACAGGTATGTTACGAAGGGAAGGATATGGTCGGGCTGGGGAAGAAGAGAGGTCCTGTATGTAGGCATAAGACTGCCAAAAGGTGCAGAACTGGAGCGCACCGATAAGATTATTAGAAAATTTGAAAACATAGCTCTCAAAAAAAATTTTGTGGAAAAGATTTCAACAAATGTTTATGATGAAAGTGCAAGCATGAGAATAAAATTCCCTGAGGAGGTTCTATCCACAAGTTTTCCATATATTCTAAAAGAGGAGTTGATAGGAGTTGCAGCACAGATGTCGGGCATAGATGTTTCAATATATGGTTTTGGTGAGCCATTCTCTATAGGATCTTCCTATTGGGTAATGGGAAATAGTATAAAGATTCTTGGATACAACTATGACAGAATAAAAAAGATAGCACACGATATAGGAAAAAGGCTCAGGAAATATGTAAGAGTGAAAAATGTGAATGAAGATATGGCTTATGTCTATTCATATGGAAACTCATATGAGACTGTTCTTAGTATTGATAGAGAAAAGTTGATGAAATACGATATCACAATATTGGAGGTTCTATACAATGTGAGTGCTTTTTTGAGGGAAAATCTTGGTGCCCAGCGGGTCAGAATGGGCGGTGATGAGATAGGGTGTACAATTAAGTTTAAAACTTATAAAGATTTTTCAATGATGGATTTAAAGAATCTGCTCATACCAACAAAGAGGGGAGAGGGGGTACGTTTAGGTGAGGTTGCTCTCATAACAAAACGAAAGACAATGGAGGAGATTTTGAGAGAGAATCAGCAGTACATGCGATATGTTGGATTTGAGTTTAGAGGTCCTCAGAAGCTATGTAATCGTCTCATTGAGAGCATAATAAATACAACACATGTTCCGCCAGGGTACAGTGTGGATAATGGCAGAAGTTATAGAATGAGCAAAAAAGAGAAGAATGAAATCTTTTTTATACTCGGTATTTCTCTTCTGCTCGTATTTCTGGTAACTGCCGGTCTTTTTGAGTCGATTCTTCATCCTTTTCTCATTCTTCTGACTGTACCGTTTTCACTCTCAGGTGTTTTTTTAATATTCTATCTGACCGGTACATCTTTTGATCGTTCTGCATATATTGGTGTTATACTGCTTGGAGGAATTGTTGTTAACGACTCGATCATTTTAATTGATCATATAAACAGATTGAGAAGGGAAGGTTTAAGTATTAAAGAGGCTGTCATTAATGGAACCTCAAACAGAATGAGGCCGATCCTGATGACAACGTTTACTACCATTGGTGGCCTGCTTCCACTTGTGATTTTAGGAAGCGAATCTGGTGACATCTGGTATGCACTTGCACTTGCAACAATTGGAGGTTTAATCGCATCTACGGTAATGGTGCTTACAGTAATTCCGGTTCTATATGTTACTTTTGAGAAGATTTCTATAAAATTCAAGAGGTTATCTATTTAATCCACATTGATTGAATTATTGCTAATAGGCCTACCAAATTATTCTCACAGCAGCTAAAATTGTTAATTCAGCTAAAGAATACCTTTTAACTCTGCTGAATTCGATTTCTCCCACAAGTTAATTGTGAATAAAATAAAAATATTTATTATTTATCTTGATTTATTCGAAAAAAATATTATATTTTATTTTAAGAGAATTAGAGGTGAAAGAGATATTAAAGATGAGAATAGCAATAGGAGGTGTATTATGTTATTAGGACAGAGTCCTGAAATATTGACGGCAAGAAGAATAATACGAGAAGCCGGCAAGTCGGATGTTAATGTGTTGATAATTGGGGAGGTCGGGACAGGAAGAAAACACACGGCTCTTGAGATACGCCATCGGAGTACAAGGGTCAGGAAGCCATTTGTGGTTTTGAATTGTCCTGCGGTTGGCGACACGATTACGGATGATGAGATATTTGGAAAGAGAGTAGAAGGCCCGAAGGGTTTTGAACGCAAACTCGGTATTATTGAGAAGGCGAACAGAGGCATACTATTTCTTGAAAACGTAGAAGATCTTGATCCAGAGTATCAGAAAAGATTTTTCAATATTTTTAAAGAGGGTAAATTCAAAAGGCCTTCAGAGGATGAGTATGTAAAGATAGATATTCGCTTGATAGCTTCTGCCACGGATGAGAAGAAACTGAAAAAGGAGACATTTCGGCAGGATTTTCTGGCTCTTCTGAGTCAACTCAAAATCTATCTCCCACCACTGAGGAACAGGAGGCAGGACATTCCTATTCTTTTTAACCACTTTATGAACGAACATTTTAAAGATTCGCAGGAGGAGATGCCCGCAGTTCCAACACTTTTATTCGAGTCGATTATGGAGTATGAGTGGCCAGGTAATGTAACAGAATTGAAGAATGCCATAGAGAATTTGATACTGCTGTCACCAGAGGATAAGCTTTCGATAGAGTATTTACCATTTGAGGTGAGGAGGCATCCCTTTGAATTCTTGGATGGCATGGATCTGCCGAGTTCTGTGGGTGAAGTCGAGAAGTATATGATTCGCAAGTCGCTCCGCAGATATGCAGGAAATCAGACAAAATCGGCAAGGGCTCTTAAGATTTCAGAGGCCGCTCTGCGCTACAAGATGAAAAAGTATGGTTTCTCAAAGAAAGAGTTTTAAAAGTAGCAGAAGTTTAAACAGATGAAGCCTTACTCTTAATAGAGTAGGGCTTTTTTATTTAAATGTTACCCTTACCATGAATAGACAGAATCTAAGTGTTTGTATTTTCAAATTATATATGTAGCTATCGATCGATATTTTATTTTTAATTAATATGGTTCGGCGGAAAATGCTTGCATTCGAGAATAAAATTATTTATCTTAGTTTTACTTTAAAATATTAGTGTTTATATTATGAATCATAATTATAAAATTATATATAAAATATTATTCTCTATTGTACTGACATATTTTTTAGCAATATATTTATTAAGCCCCCTTTTACACAATCACAAGCAGGATTTTAGATTCCATGATAATTGCCCGGCATGCCATTGGGAGATTCAAATAAAGAATGATATCCCGGAGATCATGCCCATCATGGGTTCAACATGTGTCCAGCCAATAACCATTGAATACATATCCTTAGAAGAAATCATTCTAACACCACAAAAAGTCTTATCATCAAGACCCAATCCGCGTGCCCCGCCTGCATAGAGACTATAATTAAAATTATAATACTTGTTATTGAGCTTCTATTTTAAGTCATAAGAAAGGAGTTTATGATGAGATGGATTACTCTATTTGCAGGGTGTATGTTTATGCTCTCTTTGAGTACAGGCGTGGCTGCTCAAAAAAAGAAGGACAGTGATATAAAAAAGGCCTTATCAGAGCTCGATTCGCTAAGGAACTGCTATCTGAAAAAATTGAAGGATCTGGACAGCAGAATCTCTGCCATAGAGAAGGCGAGAAAGGAAGAGAAGGAGAAGGCAGAAATGGAGGCACTTCTCAATGCTGCAAGCGATCTCTCGAGGACAAAGAAAAAAGAGGAAGCTACGATTTCGAGAGTCTTCAGAGGAGGGCAGAGACAGCTTCAGGCGCTGAATCCCAACATTAGTATGACTGGTGACTTTTTTGGAAGTGTATCCTCAGGGAAAAGTGATGTCATAGTAAATGATGGCGATTTCACAGATGGACGGAATATGTTTTATATGAGGGAGGCAGAATTTCATATCATTGCTCCACTCGATCCATTTACAAGAGGTAAGTTTTTTCTTGGCATACCGGGAGTAGGAGAATATCCCTTAAGTTTTATGATAGGAGAGGCCTATATGGAATGGCTCAATCTTCCGGCCAATATGAACTTGAAGATTGGACTGTTTAATACACAGTTTGGAATATTGAACAGATGGCACGATCACGGTCTTCCTCAGGTTGACCGTCCAAGGGTGCTGACCAATCTTTTTTCTAAGAATAATTTTGCAGGGATAGGTGTTGGAGCAAACTTTTTGCTTCCCAGGCTGTGGGCCCATGTCAACGAACTCGATATAGAGATAGTTACAGGCGGAGATGGAGTGAGTTTTGATGATGCTAATGATAATGTCATATTTGTTACACATCTGAAGAACTATTATGACCTTTCGAGAGATGCCTATATAGAGATTGGATTTTCAGGTGCAAATGGATATAACGATAAAAAGGCAGGGTACAGAACGACCCTTGTGGGGTTGGATATTACCTATAAATGGGCTCCTGTTGACAGGGCTCACTATCGTACTGTAGAGTTCAGAAACGAATTTTTTTACAGCCACAGAAACAGAAAGGATGGAGCAATCGATAGATTTGGTTTCTATTCATACATCTCCAATAAACTCGGGCGCAGGTTCTGGATAGGTATCAGAGCGGGTTATTCGGAGTTGCCAACTGTTGTTAATAAGGAGTATGAATGGGATATAACTCCCTATGTCGATTTCTGGCAGTCAGAATTTGTCATGATGAGGTTCCAGTACAGCTATACTTACCGCAGTTATGAAGAGAATGATCATACATTCTTTATTCAGACGGTCTGGTCAATGGGACCCCATAAGCATGAAGCATATTGATCAATAATCTATATAGTATTTTTTATTATATGAATTAAAAGAGGAGTGGACAATGAATAAGAGTAAATTGATTTTCGTTTTGGCAGTAGTTTTTACATTTACAATGATATCTGCACAGGAAGGCAAACTCTATGTTGTTACTACATTTTCAGATTATGCTTCGATTGTAAAGGAGATTGGCGGAGATTATGTCACTGTTGATCACCTGTCACACGGCGATCAGGATCCCCATTTTGTGCCTCCAAAGCCGAGTCTTGCAATAAAGCTTAAAAAGGCAGATCTTTTTATAACAACAGGACTGGATTTAGAGCTCTGGGCAACAACACTGCTCGACAAGGCGCGAAACAAGAAGATCATGGATGGGGCGATTGGATATGTTACCGTATATCCTGGTATCGAGCTTTTGCAAAAACCAACGACTGCTCTGAGCAGGACAGAGGGAGATATTCATGTTTATGGAAATCCTCACATTCATACCAGCCCCAGAAACTGGATTCCTATTTCAGAGAATATCCTGATTGGATTGAAAAAGGTAGATCCGGATCATGCATCATATTATGAAGAGAGACAGAAAAGGTTTGTAGACCGTGTTTACAGGGCAATGTTTGGCGATGAACTCGTTGATTTAATAGGCGGGCAGCAGCTGATGGATCTTGTTAAGGCAGGCACATTCTTTGATTTTATTGAAAGGGAATTTAGAGGCGAGAAGCTGGTAAAAAGACTCGGTGGATGGATGAAAAAGGCCATGCCGCTGCACGGTAAGGAGGTCATTGCCTATCATAAAAACTGGGCCTATTTTGCTCATGACTTTGGGATGAAGGTTCTTGGATACATTGAACCAAAACCAGGCATTCCTCCCACACCAAAGCATGTTGAAAAGATGATTAAACTCATTAAAGATAGTGGGATTGATGTCATGCTGGTGGCAGACTATTTTGAGAAGAGAAAACCGACCACTATTGCCCAGAAGACAGGAATTATGGCACTTTTTCTTCCACTTTCTGTTGGCGGAAATCCAGAGGTTTCAGATAATTTTAAACTGATGGATTATTGGATCGATCACATAGTAGAGGCTGTTTCAGAATAGAATTACTCAATTTTAGGAGAATCTTATGTGGGAGACGTTTAATTTTTTATCGATTCAAATAGTACTGCTTGCTGTAGTAACATCAGTACATACATATCTGGGGCTGCATGTAATCAGAAGAGGTATTGTATTCAGTGATCTTGCACTGGATCAGCTTGCTGCACTGGGCATTATAATTGGTATTGGATTGGGAATAGGAGGAGGATCGACTTATTCCTACTTTGTCTCATTTGTTGCAGTGCTTATAGGTTCGGTACTTCTTGCATTTGTTAAGCCGAAATCAGAGCGAGTTCCGCATGAGGCTGTAATCGGCATAATATATGGATTGGCCCTTGTCAGCTCTTTCATGGTAGCAGATAAATTTAGTGGAGGCTCTTCATATGTAACCCAGACTCAGTCGGGATGTATGCTCTGGGTAAACTGGCCGCTTGTTGTGGTTACAGTTTTTGTTTATATTCTTCTTGGGATCTTTCACTATAAATATCGTCATAAATTTATCACAATAACCGAAAAACCAGGAACAATACCAAATGAGAATTTGTGGGACCTTTTCTTTTTCATCTCGCTTGGTATTATAACCGTGTTAATAGTTCCTATTGCTGGAGTGCTTTTAGCATATGGATTCTTGATGATACCGGCATCTATTGCAGCACTGTTTACTAAGGGATGGGGCGATGCACTGAGGATCGGTTGGATTGTTGGTTTTGTTGCTTCAATGGTAGGCCTGTTTTCATCATATTTTTTCCGGCTGCCATATGGGCCCACTCTGGTACTTTCTCTGGGCCTGTTTTTTATTTTTGCTCTCATCATACGGATCGGATTGAACAGAAAAGCATACAGTACTAATAACTGAAAGGAAGAAAAATGGAAGTAATTGGATTTTTATTTCCTCCATTTGTGGCATGTGCGGTCATGATAGGAATATTTGGTTATTTAGGCATTCATGTGCTTGAAAGGGAGATTGTGTTTATTGATATTGCTTTGGCCCAGGTTGCAGCAGTTGGTACTGTACTGGTTTTTACCCTGTGGAGGATCGAGGATACCAGCATAATTGCATATTTTTCAGCATTTGGATTTACCATACTGGCAGCATTTTTCTATTCACAAATAATAAAGCGAGTTACACAGATAACCCAGGAAGCAATTATCGGTGTATCGTATGCCGTCTCTGCAGCACTTGCTCTTTTTCTACTCGCTCTTGCTGCAGGAGGGGATGTACATTTAGAGCATATGCTGACAGGAAGCATATTATGGGCAAAATGGCATGATATTTTAATATGTACATCTGTGTATTTGATCGTGGGTCTTTTTCATTATATTTTTAGAAATAAATTTACAACACTTTCTAAAGATTATCGAAGGACGATTGAGAAGGATTCCAGAGCAGCATGGTGGGATTTTCTATTTTATGTATCTATGGGATTGGTTATAACAATTTCAGTCAGAATAGGTGGTGTTTTAGCCATATTTTCATTCTTGATCATACCGACTACATTTGCCGCAATTTTCACTTCGAGCTGGTTTAAAAGGATGTTGCTAGCCTGGCTTCTGGGAATTTCTGCATCTATTGTGGGACTGGCATTTTCCTATTCACTGGATTTTTCATGCGGTCCTTCGGTTGTTAGCTTTATGGGACTCGCTTTGATTGTTGCGGCTATAGTAAAAAGGTCACGTCGTGTTGCAGAGAGGGGAAAGGAGTAGATGAAATTAAAATTTAGAAAAATCAAAGAGAGATAAACAATATTTTTAAGCTCTGCAGGGGCTCTTGCCCCTGCGATTTTGAATTGTATTAATCTCACAATAATGATAAAATGTTGATACCATTCCAGTCTTGATCTGTATGACAATATCCAAAACTGCTGAAAAGATATGCCTCGAGTTGCTCTACAAGTACCCAATGGGGCTGAATTGGGTACTTGTGTATATACGCTGATTTTCTCCGAAGAAATGTTTCCCTATATACTGCCCCAGATCCGAGTCGTTCTGTCAGAATCTGTGAAATGACCTTTTGATATGATTTGGTGGAATAAAATTTTTTTAATAACAAATCTGCATCTTCTTGTATAATTTGCAGCTTGACAATAAATAATAGTACAAATAACAGATCGTTTTATAAAAATATGTTTCCAATCGATAGCAGTAGTTGTAAAATAATAGGTGTCACTATTATTATACAATTGAATGTAGTCTCTTGTACCCATTTGATTGTTTCTTGTTTAGCGCAGGGGCAAGAGCCCCTGCGGATCAATAAAATTTAGAAAAATCAAAGAGAGATAAACAATATTTATAGGGCATAGTTTCAGCACCGAAGTTCGGTTAATTTGAAATTATTGCAGTCGCTATCATATTATACCGACAATGGTTTTCTTTATCCATCCAACCTTTCCATCTGCAAGAACAATCTCAATCCATTCGTCAGACTCCTGGTCGATTCGAACCTTTGTTCCTTCATGTAGGGAAAAGACATCGATTCCATCCTCGCTGGGTGAGCCCTTGACATCCACCTTGTCCACTAGTATTACCGCCTCTTTTTTATTCTTCTCTGTGAGAGTCTGACCAATTATCCCAACAGAAAATAGCAGAAATATTGAACCCAGCACCATACTGGTTCTTAAGCTGAAGAGCCGAATAAATCTTTTTCTTGATAGTGTCCATATTATAAGAAACAGGAAGGCTGCTGTATAGAATCCTGCTGCTGTCCAGATCATGAATGATAGAGGAAAGAGATAAATAATGGTTCTTATTAGTTTAAACAAAAAGAATTCGGGCAGGGGTTTAATCCTGTCCACTGCTTTTAATCTGGCAAGTTGGAGGTTTGCATTCAAATCTTTATTGCCTGGTATGAGTTTTTTCGCCTTTTCATAAAACAGGATTGATCTGCCAATGTCGTTTAGCTTATAGTAGCAGTTGCCTATATTGAAGTATAGCTCTCCGCTTTCATAACCCATATCAAGAATTTTTAAATAGCTTTCGAGCGACTCCTTATATTTTCCATTCTTATATGATTCATTGCCCTTGTTAAAAAGATCGATCTTTTCATCGCCAAAGCAACAGTAGGATGCTGTTATTGCAAAGATGGCTATTAAAAAATATATATTCCCTTTCATGACGATAAATCCCTGTTTTGTTTTGCCAGATGCCGATCCATAATGACAAGGCACTCTTCTGCCTCTTTTAAAAATTTCTTCATCTCATCTATGGTCGATCCTGTGGGCGAGAATCGCTTCATATCACAAATATCGAGACATTTAAAGAATCGATTCAGTACTTCTTCGCTTACACCCTTTTTAGTCAACATATTTTTTACTTCATCCCTTATTATTCCTGCCTCTTCTATATTGAGTTTGTCTCCGATATAGCCGAGAAGAGCCTTTCCTACCTCTGCATAAAATTCTTTTTGACTCTCAACGTTGAGTAGAGAGCGAGCCATGGAGAGTCTTTTCCTTGCAAATTTTCCTGCCCTCCTGTTTCTGGCATAGGCAATGTCTCCTCTCAGCCGATCCTGATGTTTTCTTATAGAAACTGCAGCAAATAGCAGGATTAGAGGTGAAATAAAGATTATGATAAGAGTATAAGATTTAAAGATTCCCTCACCGATTTTCCGAAATGATGGGGGTTCTGTCATGATAAATCGGATCTCCTTTCCGACCAGCTCCACCTCTTCTTTTGATGTTATTTGCGGGATTGGTGTTGATATCTCTCTTCCCTTTTGCACGCGAATTGTTATTGGATCTGTTCTAAGTGTTTTATATGTTTTTGATGAAGGGTCAAAGAAAGTAAATGTCACAGGCTGAATCTTCTGGGTGCCAGCAGCTCTGGGGATTAAAACGTATTCGTATGTTCTTGTTCCAGAAATTGAATTTCCCTTTCTTTCAATCTTTTCTGAAACCTCGGGTGGGTAGGCTTCAAGATCATGTGAAAAGGATATTTCAGGTTCTGGGAGTGAGCGTATGTTACCAGTTCCTGAAATTGTTAATGTGTATGTTATTGCTTCATTTGTCTTGACATCTGCTTTATCTACAAATGAAGATATTTTATAGTCACCCACAACGCCCTTGAAATCTTTCGGCTTTCCATTCTCTGGAAGTGGGATAACATTTATTATAACAGGCTCAGAGCTTATATTTTTTTGGATTGTTCTTCCAAATGGATCACTGAAAAAATCGTCATTAAAGAAATCGTCGAACATGCTCCGTCTTTTCCTTACCCTTATTCTGCACTGAAGAACGAGAGGCTCGATTACCTTTTTCCCCGGAGTCATCGGGAAGAGGGCCATTTTTTTAATTGTTGCTACAGTATAGCGTTTTCCGTCAACTATCTCTGTGTGAGTGGGGATTTGCTGCCCCATTGGGAATTCTTCTTTCCAGAATCCAGTAGTAGCTGGAAGTTTTGTGAATCCCACAGGAGTCATGTTTACACGGGTATATATTTTATATGTTACTATTACAGGCTCGTTTTGATAAACTTTTTTCTTATTAACAACGGTCTTTATAAATATATCTTCATTGGAGATGTCTGACTGTCCCTGTTGAACATTTCTCTGAGATTGAGCCGATTGTCGTGGTTTTGATGACGATTTAGTAATCTCGATCGGGATTGGGTCTGTTTGATATGTTTTATTTTTAACTTTTATTTTTATGGGGCCAATCGTAAACTTACCTATCTTTGTTGCCTGAAAATAGTAATTTATTGTTTTTGATATAGATGTAACACCATTTATTATCTGAAAATTTTGTGATGAGCCACTTCCAAGAAAAGCGGCAAACTCATTCATGTCTGGAAGCTGTGGAGTAGAAGCCCTGCCTGCTTCATTGCCCGATAGCTCAACATTTAGAATAAACTGTTCATTGATTCCGATCACACTCCTGTCGACCCATGCCTTTATTTGAAAATCCTCTGCCGCTTGGACCGCAGAAATGGACGTTACTGTTAATGCAAACAGAAAGATTTTTCCCCTTATTCTCATCTTATTCTCTATTACCAATCTTTTAAAACCCTAATTTTTCCGCCTGCACGGGCGAGTTTTTTCTTCATCTTCTTCTGATTTTCTTTTAATGCATTCAGAAGGTTTTCGGCCTCCTCCTTAGACATCTCTTTCCTCTTTTGTTCTGCACTTCTTTGCTCTTGCTTCTGATCGTTTTGTTCTTTGTTTTGATCCTGCCTCTTGTTGTCAGGTCTGTTTTTTTTATCACTCTCCTCTCTTTGTTGTTTTTGCTGGTTCTGCTGCTGTTGTTGCTTTTTAGGGTTTTGTTTTAGCTTGTTTCGAACAAATTCAAGATTGTATTTTGCATCCTGATCGTCTGGATTAAGTTTCAGAGCCTGCTGATAGGCAATTATGCTCTCTGGAAGCTTTCCCGCGCGATAGAGAGTGTTTCCGATATTATAATAGGCCTTGGATTGCAGCATTGGATCCCTTGAGTCCAGTGCCTTCTGATATGCCTTTAGTGCCTTCTCATAGCTTTTCTTTTTGTATAGCACGTCTCCCATGTTAAACTGGATCAGTGGTGATGTCGGATCTTCCAGCAGAGCATCCTGATATTTATTTATGGCCCGATCATACTTCTGTTCGTGAAAGAGTTTGTTGGCCTCTGCTACCTTTTTGTGAACAGACTGAGCATTCAGGACCAGAGGTAGGATAAAAATGAATGTAAATAATAGAGCAGATTTCCCTTCACTCTTCTTCATCTTTACACGAACCGTCCTTTCCATTCCTTCTTTATCCTTCTTCGTTCTGGGATCAAATACTCCAAAATAAGAAGAAAAATTGAAAATCCAAGTAGTATCTGGAATCGGTCCTCAAATTGAGCATACTGCTTTGACCGCAGTTTTTTCTTTTCCATCTTAAATATTTCATCATATATCTTACTTAGTTCAACCTCCCCAGGCGTTGCCCTGTAGTATTTGCCCCCTGTCTCAAGAGCTATTTTCTCCAATGTGAGCTCGTCCAGTTTTGTCATCACTACTTTGCCATTTCTGTCCTTTTTGTATCCTGTCCTGTTTCCTCTCGAATCGTATACCGGAATTGGAACTCCCTGGAGGGATCCGATCCCGACACAGTAGATTACTATTCCCTCCTTAGATGCAATCTTGGCCGTCTCGACAGGTTTTCCAACGTGATCTTCCCCGTCTGTTATTAGAATCAATACCTTATGTTTTCGCTCCTTTTGATCAAAACTCTCTATTGCTTTTTCAATTGCCCCTGCAATTGCGGTTCCTGGAACTGGTATTATATCTGGTTCCATGGTATCGAGAAACATCTTGGCTGCACCATAGTCAAGGGTGAGCGGACACTGTACGAATGGTTTTCCTGCAAATGCAATGAGGCCCACCCTGTCTCCCTTAAGGTTGTCTATGAATGTTGCTATTTCATGCTTTGCCTTGGCCAGTCGATTTGGTTTAATATCCTCTGCCAACATGGAAAGCGATACATCGAGTGCAATCATTATATCCTGACCCTCTCTGCTCACTGTTCTCAGCTTTGTACCTATCTGAGGACGTGCAAGGGAGAGTATGAGAGACAGTATTGCAGAAGTCATTATTACTGTTTTCCATATCTGCCGTTTTTTGCTTACAGATCGTGTAAGGTGTTTCATAAGATCGGAATTCCCGAAGCGCTTTATTGCTTTGCGCTTCTGACTGAAGCTATAGATGAAAAAAATGATCAGACATGGAATCAGAATTAAAAGATAGAGAAGATTTTGAAACCCAAACCTGAACATTCTTCTCTACTGTCCTCCTATGGAATTTTTCTTAGTGTTGTATTGGCCAGAACAATCTCTGCCATAATGAATAAAAAGGCGATACCTGCGAAATAGTAGAAGAGTTCCGAATACCTTGTGTACTCCTTCACCTTAATTTTTGTCTTTTCCATTTTGTCGATTTCTCTATATATGTCTGAGAGTCTCTTCCTGTTTGTTGCTCTGAAGTATTTACCACCTGTCATTTCTGCTATCTTCTTGAGCGTACTTTCATCAATATCGACCGGAACAGGAACATACCTTTTTCCGAATATTGGATCATTGACGGGGTACATGGCCGATCCCTTTGTTCCTGCACCTATGGTATATACCCTGATGTCAAAGGCCTGAGCTGCCTGAGCAGCCGTAATAGGATCGATCTCACCTGTGTTGTTTCGTCCGTCTGTAAGAAGGATTATTAGCTTGGATTTGGCCTGACTGCTGCGAAGACGGTTCACTGCTGTGGCAAGACCCATTCCAATTGCTGTGCCATCCTCGATAATTCCCACCTTGATCTTTTCAAGAAAATTGAGCAGAATTCCATAGTCGAGAGTCAGTGGACACTGTGTGTAGGCCTCACCGGCAAATACAACCATGCCTATCCTGTCGCTTTTTCTTCTCTTTATAAATTCTGATGCTACGGCCTTCACAGCCTCTACCCTGTTTGGTTTAATATCCTCTGCGAGCATGGAGCTCGATATATCTATTGCCAGTATTATGTCTACTCCTTGCGTGATAACTTCTTCGCCCTTGATTCCCGACTGGGGTCTTGCAAAGGCAATTATGAGAAGAGTGAGAACAAATATTCGAATAATAAATAGAAGATGTCTCGGTCTTGTTGAGGAGATTGTGCTTATTTGTTTGAGAATTCCAAGATTGGAATAGCGTATTGTGCCTCCTCTTCTCAATTTTTTTAGATATAGATATATAAGAAGAGGAATCAGAATTAGCAGAATTAAAAATTGTGGATTTGCAAATCTAAAAAACATCGGCCTGGCTCTTATTTTATTTGTTCTGTATTTTCATTCCTAACTTCTGGCTCCAATGTTGTAACCTTTTCCTCCTCGCTTGTAACTGCTTCTGCCCGTTCTTTATTTGCCTCGTTCTGCTGAGTTTCCAGTACTACTTTTGTTCTGTTGATAATCTCGTATGCAAGA
>Ga0190359_1000362_pt1 | contig 31587 bp, 25 predicted proteins | sample 48721823_MG_FD_161269 | JGI IMG/M metagenome (GOLD analysis project Ga0190359, IMG submission 161269) | Hydrothermal vent microbial mat bacterial communities from Southern Trench, Guaymas Basin, Mexico - 4872-18-2-3_MG | ecosystem: Environmental > Aquatic > Marine > Hydrothermal vents >... | reverse complement strand
CAGGATGCCACCACAGGGGTGCCAGATGCCATTGCCTCAATCAGGACAATACCAAAAGACTCATTCCCTGTCGCTGGTGATGTATAAACATGGGCACTCCTGAAGTAACAGGGAAGTTCGTCAGCAGAGACCCTGCCCACAAAGATGAACCTATCTTCCATTCCATAATCCTTCACCTGCTGGACATATCTTTCCCTCAAAGGTCCATCCCCAACAACAACACATACTGCATCTGATTTAATGAACCTGAATGCCTCAATCAACCTGTGAAGCCCCTTTCTCCTGTCAAGCCTTCCCACAAACAGAACAGTTTTGCTGTCCAGCATCCATTGGATTTTCTTCCCTTCTGGTGTGAACCTCTCTGTATCCACAGCGTTCGGGACTATCACATAATCTCCGGGAACGAACCTTTTATTGGTCTCCTCCGCATATCTTGATACAGCAATCTTTACATCAATTTTTTCATTCACATTTGAAAACACCCGTCTGTAAATGGCATCAATTACCGGGAAACCCCTGTCTGAATATGTATGGAATGTGGCAACAACAGGTGATTTTGCATACTTGACAGCAAAAAAGGAGAGGTCAGGGAAGATTGGGCCATTGGTGTGGACAATCTGGTATCCACCCTGTTCCATAATCTTTCTCATCATTGAAGGCACATCCATACCAATGGGGAGTGTGGCAAATGAACCAAGGCCTGGAATCCTGTGAACCCTTCCAATCCTTATTGCAGGATAGAGTCTATCCTCAGGTCCATAACTTCCGGTGATGATGTCCACAGAGTGCCCTTTCCTCTTCAGCCATGTGGCAAGCCCATGGGCATACTCTGTCACACCTGAAAAGTAAGGGTAGTATGCATCGGATACAACGGCAATTCTCATAGAGGAATATTATGCCCTGAAAACACCCATGTCAAGGAGCCTGTTAAATACCTTTGCTTCAATCTTCACATATCAAATAGTTTATCACACCCATAATTCCACCTGCCACCCCCTCAATCACAGGCTGAAAATAACACATACCAAAGGGATTGTAATCTATTACATCACACATAACTCCATCTATGAAGCCTGCAAGTATACCTGTTGATATGCCAATTGTGATGTAGTCAAGAATGTTGTTATCACGTCCTTTTTTCAGAGAGAAGTACGAGATACTTGACTGGATGAGGGATGAGGTAAGCCCTGTTCCAATGGCAAGACCGTATGCCTTGTTTGGTGAATAATCAAACCTCATTCTTTCTCTGGTGTATAATGCAAGGTATCCAACCCGTAAAAGACCACCAGCAATGGATGTTGAGAAGAATTTTACCGTGTTAATGGAATTGTCACCCTGAAAATCTCCGGGGATTAAGAAGAACTTACCATGAATGGAAAAGTAAGGAGAAACCTCCCAGTCTTTCAAATGGTTGAGACCAGGAATAACCTCATCAGGGAAAACGGTTTTATTATAGTGAATTATATTACCACCTGTTGACAGAAGTAATTCCAGTCCCTTTGCAATGGGTACATGCATTTCAAGGGAAAGGTTTATTAACCTGTCTCCAGGCACAGTAATTTCATATATTCTGGCATCTGTGGAATCAGTCAGATGACTCCTCCTGAACCCATCACTCCATAGAGAGACACGGGACATGATTGAAAAATCCACCAGTTCTCTCCTGTAAAAGGTATAACCAAGTATCACCGGAAGGTATGAACCTGTCTCTGTTCCACCAGTTATATTCCATTGATAGAGTGTTCCATCAATCGTGTCTGTAACTATAACATTTGTTGGAACAGTGGTTGAATAATAACAGGCTGACCCAATGAGGAAGTCTCCAAAACCCACCAGAAACTCACCATAAGTTGTATTCCCACTCACAGCATGGTGAATATCTTTTGTGTTCCACTGCCAGCCCATTGCATCGTAAACACTGAACTGAACCCCTCTGAAGTCTGCCAGGCCAATAAATGTTAAAATGAGATAAAACATAAAGACCCTCCTTGTTTTTACCCTTATTTAAATTTTAAACATTCTTAACCCGCATGTCAATAGATTATCAAAACATGTGTATTCCATGGAAATTTCTATCAATTGGGTTGACTATGTATAAATTATGGATTATAAATTAATCATGCCTGCAAATCTTCCACCTGTTTATTATGAAATAGAAAAGAAACTCAAATACGCCCAGAGCCCTGAGGAGAAGATACAGATTATCATGGAGATGCTTGCTGTGATGCCCAAACACAAGGGCACGGACAAACTTCAGGCTGAACTCAGGCGTAAGATTGCAATTCTCAAAAAAGAGGCAAAGAAGCGTCCCCACATACAGAGAACAGACCTTTATACAGTGCCCAGAGAGGGTGCAGGCCAGGTGGTTATAATAGGGCCACCAAACTCCGGGAAGTCTACAATCCTGAAGACACTAACAAATGCAAAACCCCACATAGGAGATTATCCATTCACCACACAGAAGCCTGAAGTGGGTATGATGCAGTTTGAGAATGTGTGGATACAACTTGTTGACACACCACCCCTATGTGTTGAGCACAAACCACCATGGCTTCTTGCACTTGCAAGGTCTTCTGATTCAGTACTCCTGACCATTCCATGTGACCAGAACCCAATCACAACATTGAAAACACAACTGGAGATTCTTGAAGAGGGGAACATCTTCCTTGCAAAAAAGGGCTTTACCTTCACATCAGAGGAACTCATGCCAAAGGAGGGGATAATTGTCCTGACAAGATGCCAGAATCCTTCAGAGATAAAGCAGAGAATTAATCAGATATACCCTGACAGATTTGAGATTTTCCACATGGACCCGGAAAAAGACAACCCGGAATTAAGGGAAAGGATATTCCAGTATATAAACAAGATAAGGGTTTACACAAAAAAGCCAGGTAAAAAGCCCGACTTCTCTGAACCTGTTGTTTTAAGAAGGGGCAGCACAATCATTGATGCAGCATACGAGATACACAAGGACTTTGCTGAAAAATTGAGATTTGCACGGGTCTGGAGAGAAGGCGTGTATAATGGAATGATGGTGGGAAGGGATACCCAGCTGGAGGACGGGGACGTGGTGGAGTTTCATATTGTAAAATGAAATTTTATATTTTATAAACATTTTAGGCAAAATGGTATAAAATTATAAAAACTCACTTGACAAATTATAAAATGTATTTTATATTTATCCCATGATGAAACTTCCTGATAAATGTCCTGTTTGTGGTGGTGAAATAATTATAGAGCGATTCAGGTGTAGGGATTGCGGTGTCTCTATTGAGGGGGAGTTCACTGTTCCCCAGTGGGGGCTAACACAGGAGCAGTGGGACTTCATAAAACTCTTCCTGAAGGTCAGGGGTAATCTGAAGGAGATGGAGAGGATTATGGGGCTCTCATACCCCACGGTCAGGGCAAGGCTGGAATCAGTAAGAAGGGCGCTTGGCTTTACAGAGGTTGAGGATATTAAATCAGAGGTTCTTTCAGCCCTTGAAAGGGGTGAAATCACCGTTGAAGAGGCACTTGAAAGGCTTGAAGAGGAGGAGGAATGATACTTTTAATCCTTTCCATTGTTGCTGTACATGTGACCAATCCGCCAGTGCTTGATGGACATCTTGAGGATGTCTGGTTTACATCACAACCCATCACTAAATTCACCCAGACAGAACCGGATGAGGGCAAGCCTGCATCTGAGAAAACCTTCGTTTATGTCCTCACTGACGGAAAGAATCTTTTTGTTGCCTTTGACTGTAGAACCAATGGTAGAAAACCACAGGTTCACATAAGGGGGTGGGACAGTTGCAGGGGTGATGAGGTTGGTGTTTATCTGGATACATTTGGGGATAAGAGAACGGCCTACTTCTTCAATGTTTCTGCTGCTGGGACACAGGAGGACGGCATTGTAACAAGGGGTGGTGCAGCCTTTGACGACTCCTGGGATGGTGTATGGTTTGCAAAGGCCTCTTATTCAGACACGGGATTTGTTGTTGAAATAAAGATACCCTTCAGAAGTATCAGGTATGCGGAGAATACAGACTGGAACATCCAGTTCAGGAGGGAGATCCCTGATAAAGGCGAAACAGACTACTACAGCCCTGTGCCCAGATTTCCAGGGTTCAGGATTTCAACATTTGTTCCACTTGAAGGTATAAAACCACGGGTGAAGGGAAGATTCCTTGAGATATACCCTGTTGGTATATTGAGATACTCTGAGAAATTCTCATTTGACGGTGGTATGGATATCTCGTACAACCCCACATCTGCCTTTGGATTCAACCTCACATTGAATCCAGATTTTGCACAGATTGAGGCAGACCCATACGTTGTCAACCTTTCAAGGTATGCAGTTTATCTTGAGGAAAAAAGACCATTCTTTCTTGAGGGACAGGAGCTCTTCACATTAAAAACTTCAGGAGACCTGAACATAGGACCAGGCCCCATAAGAATACTGTACACAAGGAACATTGGAAAGATTATCAATGACTCAACCGAGGTGCCTATAAAGGTCGGTGTTAAAGGAATATTCAAGATAAAGGGTTCAGAAGGGGCATTCATGTTCGTGAATACTGGGAGTGCTGGGACAGAACCACAATCAAACTTCTATGCATTAAGGTTATCAAAGAACATAATTGGTGTTACACAAGGCTTAACCTACACAGGTAAGGAATACCAGGATGGAAGAACAAGGGTGATAACCCTTGATGGTTCATATGTGGCAGGTGCAAATGACATTCTTTACCAGATTTCCTATGGTGACTCATGTGGAATTGGAGGCCTTGCAGAGTATTTCAACTTTAGAAGGTTCAGCAGGGATATGCTTGCAAGTTTTTACTTCAGGAACATTGAGGAGGATTACAAAATAGGTGAGGTGGGTTATGTGGGACAGAAAGGCATATCAACTGGCGGTGTTGTTGGTAAACTCTTTGTGAACAAAGGGCCTTTTAAAGTCTGGGGTCTTGGTATTGGTTTTGGTTCTGGTAAAGAAGTTTACCTTGAAAACTTCTCAAAGGTAGGGTTTGGCTATATTTTCTTCGATACATGGAACAACTGGAACTTTTCTGCGCATGCAAGTGGTGGTGAGGCATGGGAGGATACTTCAACAACGGGTGCAGAATTTAAATATATAAATAAGGAATTTGGGCTGAACCTCAATTCTGATTGGTCAAAACCTGTTGCCTTTAGTTCATGGCTAAACCTCTCCTATGGTTTCAACTGGTATGCATCTCACAGCGGCTACATGGCAAATGGTGGAGTATATGTAGGTATAAAGCCTGTTCCTTCTGTGGGTATTGGTATAAGCAACAAGGTGGATGCCTGGTGGAATGAAAATACCTATGGTGTCTCACTCCTTGATAAAGAAAACATTGAGGACATTTACTACAGAATAAGTCCTGAGGTTACCATCCATAAAACAACAAAACTTGAATTCAGTCTCAGGGGTGAAGTGGTCTGGGAGATGGATTCTGGAAGGTTTATCAGTTATGTTGTCAATCCCCTAATCTCCTATAACTTCTTCCCCAAATCATGGGTCTATCTTGTTTACATGCTCCAGAAGGAATACGACGGTTCAACCTACCAGACAATTGACCAAGGTGCAGTCTTCAAGGTGAGATACCTGCTTTACTTCTAAGGGAGGGATTATGGATGAGAGATTGAAGGTTTTAAGGATGCTTGAAGAGGGCAAAATCACTGCTGAGGATGCTGAGAGGCTTTTAAGGGCAATCCATGGGTTGAAATCATACAGTGCAAAGGAGAATCTGGATACTGTGGAGATACACCTGAAGGCAGCAAACGTAAGGATTTTTCAGAAGGGGGATAAACTCCACGCCGACTATGAGGGATACTTCCATGTGGACAAAAGGGAAGGGCTTACAGTTGTAAAGTTCTCCGGTGATGGTGAAATAACCATTCCAGAAAAGAGCATGCTTGACCTCTATATCAAGGCGGGGAATGTTGTGATGAATATAAGACAGGACTTCAGGATATATAATAAAATGGGTAATGCAGAGATAACCATTGAAAAGCCTGTTAATGCCGAGATAAAGAATAGACTTGGTAATGTGGAAATCACATATGAGTGTGAACCCTCTGCAGAATTTGAAGTAAACAACAACCTGGGGAATGTTGATATACCAGAATTCAAAAAGGGGGACAAAAAGGTAGTGATAGAAAACAAACTGGGTTCAGTAACCATTGAAAGGAGGTAAATATGGTACTTGGAATCATGCTTGTTCTCTTTGGTGTTGTTGTATGGGCACTCAACTTTACAGGGAATGGATGGCAGTGGTCAAGGGATTGGCCATTCATTGTTGTTCTCTTTGGCATCTACGAAATATCAAAATACCTTAGAAGGACAAAGAGAACCAATGACAGAAAACTGAAAAAGATTCTCAGTGATGTGGAGAAGGGCAAATTAAAGGCAGAAGAGGCCCTTGAGAAGATGGAGGAGGATGATGAATGATGATAAACTCAGGATTCTCAAACTGCTTGAGGAAGGCAAGATAAATGCAGAGGAAGCATACAGACTCCTGAAGGCATCAGAGGAAAAAACTGGGGGTGTTAAAGACCTGGTCATTAAAGTGAAAGATGATAATGATAAAGTTAATGTAAGAATCCCTGTCTCTGTGGTAAAGGCCTCCCTAAAACTTGGCGGAGGTATAATGAAGATTATTCCGGATAATGTTATAGATGGTCTTGAGGATAAGAATATTGATGTTCAGAAACTGTTTGAGGAATTCTCTGAGTCACTCCCTGATAAGCCAACATCAATCATTGAAGTGGAAACCGAGGATGGTGAATACGTCTATATAGGTTTTGAATAAGGTCTTGACAGATTTTGAAATCAACATATATTATTTCTGCCCGGTGGCTGTACCGGAGGGGACACACCCGTTCCCATTCCGAACACGGAAGTTAAGCCCTCCAGGGCCGATGGTACTGCCTCCGCAAGGGGGTGGGAGAGTAGGTCGCTGCCGGGCTTTTTATTTTTTGTGGCTTTCAAGGATTTTTTTAGGCCCTTACAAACCCCATTTCTTGACAATATAATGTTTTAATATATAATAAAAAACATCTTAAAAAAATATATGAAGATATTACTGGTAAATCCACCTACATATGACCTTTATTCAGAAGTTGGAGCAGATATGCCTCCACTTGGGCTCGCTTACATCGCTGCAGTTCTCAAAAATGATGATTTTGATGTTGAAATTGTTGATAAAAATGTTGAAACTGGGCCTATAAACTACTCCAATTACTCTATTGTTGGAATTTCATCTTTAACCCCAACATATCCCGAGGCATTGAAAATAGCAGAAGAAGCAAAAAAGAGTGGTGCCACAACAGTTATGGGTGGTTACCACGCTACATTCCTGGACGAAGAGGTGCTTAATACTGGCCTGATAGATTATGTGGTCAGAGGAGAAGGTGAATATGTGTTCCGTGATCTGGTCAGACATATCGCTCAAAAAAAACCCGTAGAAGAAGTCAAAGGTATTTCCTATAGGTCAAAAGGAAGAATTGTAAGAACCCCTGATGCTTTGCCACCAGACCCAATTGATGATCTCCCCTTTCCAGCGAGGGAATTGCTGAAGTTGGATAGGTATCACACACACCTGAATGAAATGCCAATGACAACAATGATAACTTCAAGGGGTTGTCCATTTAACTGTTTTTTCTGTGCTTCTTCTCTATTTGGAGGAAGAAAATGGAGAGCACGCTCTCCCAGATCAGTTGTTGATGAAGTTGAACAGCTAAAATATGATTATGGATATAAAGCAGTGGACTTTATGGATGACAATTTCACACTCAGTCCTGAAAGAACCATTGGTATATGTGAAGAAATGATAAGAAGAAAATTGAATGTTTCCTGGTGGGCATTATCCAGAGCAGATACTATTGTTAGAAATGAGGATATGGTGAAAAAAATGGCAGAAGCAGGTGCCTACATGCTCTTTATTGGTATGGAGAGCCCGGATCCTACAGTCCTGAAATTCTATCATAAAAGAGAAGGGAAAGAGGTGTTTACAAAGGCAGTCAAATTGCTAAAAAAATACGGTATAAGGGTTTGGGCATCATTCATGATGGGGGCTGTTTCTGAAACAAAGAAGATGATTGACAAAACGATTTACTTTGCAAGGAAACTCAACATAGATGCTGCACAATTTTCAATCCTTACGCCCTATCCAGGAACTGCACTATACCACTATGTAAAGGATAGAATTTTTGTTAAGGATTGGAATCTATTTGATGGTATGCATAGTGTTTTTAAGACAGATTATCTAACGCCAAAAGACCTTAGTTATTTAACGTTCAAGGCCTACACATTATTTTATTTGAGACCGGTATGGTTTACAAAAGAAATTTTCAGGGCGATAAAAAACCGAAGACTTTTCTGGACACTACGTAATTATCCCTGGAAGTTGTTGAACCTATCCCGTAGCTTTCTTTCAAACATCTATTCCAGCAATACTCTTAAATAATATTGAATATACAACTGTAGTTTCTTCAACCTTCCAAAATATTCTAAATGTTTCCCCCTTGAAATAATTTTTTGCTGATGTATTATAAAATGTTAAACGCCAAAAAGGAGGTGTCATATGCGTAAACTTCTTGTATTCGCTTCTGTTCTTCTGGCTGTATCCATGTATGGCCAGACGGTTGTTCCCATAGATTCAATTCAGGGTTATGGTGCAAGTTCTCCATATGTTGACTCCCTTGTAAAGACCTATGGAGTTGTGACAGGAGTATTTTCTCAGGGTTTCTTCATTGAAGAGAAACCAGGAGGAGCATGGAAGGGAATATATGTGTATCCAGGCTACGGCTGGACACCTGATGTGAGTGTTGGAGACAGTGTTGAAGTGATAGGAACAGTTTCAGAGTATTATGGATTCACTGAGATCAACAGTTCTTCCTATACAGTTCTGGCTTCCACAACCCTTCCAGACCCTGTGACTGTGACTACAGGAGCAGCAAGCGACGAGCAGTATGAGGGTGTTCTATTGTACCTTCAGCATGTTGTCTGTACAAATGCCGACCTTGGATATGGAGAATGGGAGGTGAATGATGGTTCAGGACCCTTGAGGGTGGATGATTGGGGTGTATCCTGGTCATCTGCTGTGGGTGATACATACAACCTCACGGGTATTTTAAACTATTCATTTGGCAATTACAAACTTGAACCAAGGGATTCAAACGATATTGAACTCCTCTATTCTGCTGCAATAGATACAGTAACCATCTATGATATCCAGTATTCACCCGGTGACTCATCAACTTATCTGGGTTTAAAGGTTGCAACCTTTGGTGTTGTCACGGGTGTATTCTCACAGGGATTCTTCATTGGAGAAAAACCTAATGGCGCATGGAAGGGTGTTTATGTTTATCAGGGAAGTAGCTGGACACCTGACGTGAGTGTTGGTGACAGTGTTTATGTAGAAGGAACCATAACAGAGTTCAATGGAATGACCGAATTTTCAGATGCAAGCACATACAGTGTTCTCGGGAATACAACGCCACCAGAACCTGTGGTGGTGACCACAACAGAGGCAAATGACGAGATGTATGAGAGTGTCCTCATAAAGGTTCAGGAGGTTGTCTGTGTGGATGACAGTCTTGGTGGTGGGAAGTGGGCGGTTATGAATCCAGGATACGACACCCTTGTGGTTGATGACTGGAATGTTCCGTACAGACCTGTTGTTGACTATACCTATAACATAACTGGAAATATGGTTTATTCATTTGGTGAAAGAAGGCTTGAACCAAGGGATTCCTCTGACATTGTCAACACGGGTGTTGAGGAGAGACCTGAAATCTTTGACCTGAATGTTCCTTCTGTTACATCAGGATTCACCCTGAGTTTCACACTGAGAAAGACAACCTCCATTGAAATAGGTGTGTATGATGTGAATGGAAGGCTTGTTAAGAGACTATTCAAGGGAACTGTTCGTGCAGGTGAACCCAAAGAGATAAGACTTCCTGATCTGAGCACAGGAATCTTCTTCCTGATGGTGAAAACAGACAATGGTAAAAACATATCCAGATTTATATACTTTTAGAAAGGGTGATATATGAAAATACTTAAAATCCTTATTATAATATCCATACCCCTCTCCCTTCTGGGAGAGATTTATACTGTTCCCATAGATTCAATACAGGGATACCAGAATGCTTCTCCCTATGAGGGTGATACAGTGATGTTTTATGGTGTTGTGACTGCACCCTTCACCTATGTTTCAAGCGGAAGAACAAGGTATGCCTTCTTTGTTGAGATGAAGCCAGGTGGTCCCTGGAAAGGTATATATATCTATAACGGTTCATCAGACCCTGGTGTTGAAAGGGGAGACAGTGTCAGGATTACGGGTGTTGTTAGTGAATACAATGGGGTCACAGAGGTTTCCTATCCAGAGGAAATTACAGTACTTGGGCATACAACACCACCTGACCCTGTTATAGACTCAACAGGGAATATAGAACAGGAGAAGTATGAAGGCGTGCTTGTGAAGGTGGTGAATGCAGTATGCACCTCAGACCTGAACAGTTACAACGAGTGGGATGTGGACGATGGCTCCGGCCCTGTTACCATTGATGACAGGATTTACTTCTTTGACCCTGTTGTTGGGGATACATACTCTGTGACAGGACCTGTTGACTATTACTATGGGTTTAAAATCCTCCCAAGGGACGACAGGGACATACTTGAACCAGGGGAAATAGAGGGGTTGTATGGTGACTTTGACCCGTTGAAGGTCTTTCCAGATGAAGCCTTTGACCTGAAGATAAGGATAATAAGCCAGATTGATACGGTGAAGTTTGTGAACATTGTATTACCTCCAATGGACTGGTCTCATAACGCCACAGACCTTCTGCTTCCATCCCATGATTCTGTGGTTGTTGTTTCAGACTCTGTTTCTGGTGATACTGTCAAGATATTTGGTGTCTCCATCATTGACACGGTTGAAATGGAGATAAGGAACGTGTCCCTTGGAAGCACTGGAAGTTATCACATGGGTGTCTATGGTTCTTCAAATGGGACGGTGTTCTCACTGGCATATGATTATGACCTTGAGGTGATTGAAAGACCATCAAACCTTGTTACAATAGCAGATGTCCAGCAACCAGGAGAGGATGGGTTTACATCCCACCTGTATGGACAGAATGTTGCTGTTGTTGGTTATGCTACAACAGGTAATCTTAAAACAGAGCATACGAGTTTTTACCTGAATGATACCACTGGTGGTGTTGATGTTTTCACATACGATGCAGTATCAATAAAACCCAACTACAAATATCTGGTGGTTGGTGAGGTTGATGAATATGACGGTCTCACAGAGGTCAAGGCAAATGAGGCATCGGATATCATACTCCTTTCAAGGTGGAATCCTCCGTTCCCACCAGAGACACTTAACCTTTCACAGTCCCTTGACGAGTCATGGGAGGGAAGGCTTGTGTGCATCAAAAAGGGGAAGATTGTATCCCCTGTCTCACCCATCTCAACGGGCGGTGGATACAACCTCACAGTAGCCAATGGTCAGGCATATGTGACCGTGAGGCTTGAAACAGGAACTGGCATAAATGTTGATTCAATAAGGAACATAATGAATGTTGGTGACATATTCACAATCACGGGGATAGTTGGACAGTATGACCCGCATGAACCATTCACAACAGGTTATCAGGTGCTTCCAAGGTATGATACGGATGTGATTAAGATTATTCCAGAGGATACAACAAGTGAACTCACATGCACAATCACCCCCAATCCTTTTGCACCAGATGAAGGGCAGGTTGCCAACATACACATAACTGCACCGCCTGACTCAAGGATAACCGCAAAGATATTTGACATCAAGGGCAGATTTGTTAAAGAGATATGCACCAATTATCCAGGAGGACCTTATGACACCTTCTGGAATGGGGATAACCAGGCCTATGATAAAGTGACCATAGGGATATACCTACTCAGGGTTGAGGTTACATATGCAGATGGAACAACGAGGAGCATAACAAAGCCAGTTGTGGTTGCCACAAAGGGGAAGAGATGATGATGGTAATATTACTTTTAACCGTGTTTGAAGGCATTGAGTTTTCAGGTGTTTCTTCAGGACTTGGTGGAGCATCATACTCCATAGAGAGCCCTGTTTACTCCCTCAATCCTGCCTTGAATGGTATTGATAAAGATTTTCTCCTGAACGGTGAATACACAAGGGTTTATGGTATAGTGGATGCAGGAAGAATCTATGCAGGATACAGGGGTATATCTGCACAGGTCTTCTACAGAAGGGTTGAAGACCTCCAGGGAGAAACAGAGGTTTCTATTGGATATGGAATCCCACTTGGAAGGGACACAAGGGCAGGTATCAATCTTAAGGGTTTCTATCTATACCAGAAAAACTTTGGAAAGTCCATGGGTTTTGGTGTGGACATAGGTGTTTTCACCAGGGTGTGGAGAATGTGGAGACTTGGTGCTGTTTACACAAACATAAACACACCAGCACTTGGAGAAACAGGTGCATACCTCATCCCTGCAAAATTGGGATTCTCCATATCATACAACCCTTCCAGTTCAGTCATCTCAACCTTTGGTATAGAGAAGGAGACAGGTGCACCTGTGAGGTACATGATGGGACAGAGCTTCACAATCAATGAATACATTGTTTTAAGGGCAGGCTTCCATACAGCACCTTTTGAACCATCCTTTGGTGTAGGTATAAACACGCCTGTTATAAATGTGAACTTCACATACCTACACCACAGTGAACTTGGCTCAACAATCATAGCAGGGGCGGATTACAAATGATTATTCTACTCATTCTATTCCAGTTGCAGGTTGACCTGAACAATGCCCCTGCAGAGGAGATAAAAAAACTCCCCATATCCACGGGTTCCATTGAAAAGATTCTGGACTACAGAAGGGAGTATGGGTACTTCAGGTCTGTTTATGAACTTCTCAAGGTTGTATCACCCGAGGAGTTCAGGAAGATAAAGTATCTGGTTGTCATAAAAAAACCAGAGGAGATAAAGGACATTCCATACTACATTGAGAGGATACAGCAGAGGCTTGCCTCTGAGGAGAGACCTTCAGAGGTGTTCATGGACGAGTGGCAGATGCTTGCCATCAACCCCATGAACATCAATAAAGCAGAGATAGAGGATGTGCTTCTTCTTGACAGGGTGAACCTTGTTGATGCAATATCCGTGATGAGGTACATAAGGAAATGGGGCAGGATAAGGTATCCATCCGATATGCGTGCTGCACCAGGGCTCACATCTTATGGATACAGGAACATCAGGGATTTTGTCATTACATCTGAACCAGTGAAACCTCCATCTGCTGTTGGATACACAAGGCTTTACACATCCTGGTGGTCAAGAAAGGACATGGAGGATGTGGGCATGCCCAACATAGAGGAAAAGATTGACTACATGAATGCCATGATAAACGACCTCTCTGTTGACACGCTTACCACATACGAAAGGGTCTCTGCCTCCGGGTGGTCCGATGAAGAGATTCAGGAACTGAAAGAAAGACTCGGTTCAGAGGTAGGGGACCTTGATGCTATGAGGTACAGGAGAAAGACCTACTTGAAGACCAGACTCCTCTACAAGAATCACCTTGACCTTGGGCTCATGGCAATGGAGATGCCAGATGGTTCATTCTTTCCCAAAGGGTTCATAGGCTTGAAAAATGTGGGAATTGTTGATGGCCTTTATTTTGGTAACTTCCATGTGAGCCTTGGTGAGGGTGTTCTCTTTGAAAACACAGACGACATCCTCTCAAGGGTATATTCAAAGGCAGAGGGTCTTTTTGGTGACCTGACAACAACAAGGGAATTCAGGACACAGGGGCTTGGTTTCAGACTCTCCCCTTCAAGATTCAGGATAACAGGATTCTATTCAAGGGCACCCAAGGACGGCATCATGAACAGGGATTCAACCCTGAACCTCTACTTCACAAATCCCCTGTTTTTAAGGACATTCAGGGATGTGTTCACCGAAGAGATTTATGGAACTTCATTTGGCATTGACCTCTCAAACCTCTACCACATCCCATTTGGCACCTACATAGGGCTTAACCACATGATGATTTACACGGATAAAAGGCAGAGGATTTCACCTGCTGATGTTGAAATCATGTATGACAGCGAGGATATAACAGACCCTGTTTATCTTGCACCAATCGGTGGATATGTGAAGAGGTTTGAAGGGGTGTATGCAAGAACAGGCATTGGAAACTTTGCCATGAGCGGAGAATACGCTGTCCAGTTCAACGATGGTGTTGCCGCTGGAAAGGCTTACCTTGTGAAGGCAAGGGTTCAAACAGACAATAACTACATATTTGCACTTTTCAGACACTATGATATCGGATATGACAACCCATATGCAAGGCCGTTCATGGAGCAGAAGCGATACGACGATACCCCATTTGAAAAACCATACAGGCTCATAGATGCTGTTTACACAGATGTTGTGAACCTGCCCTCACCAAAGCCAGAGGAAGGACTTTATCTTGAAACAAGGTACAGGTTCAACAGATACTTCACCATCACAAGGGCATACATTGACATGTGGAAGAACCTCTCCTTCAATCTGCCGAACAAGAGGATACAGGCGGAGATTGAATACAGACCTGTATTCCCTGTGAGGATAAGGCTGCAGCACAAGTATCAGGCAAAATACAGGGGAAGGGCTACAGAGCCAACCCAATCAGTTACGAATGAGACCACATTCAGGATATATGCCCTTCTCACGGATTACGACTATCTGGACTTCAGATTGAGATACGGCTGGGTCAAACTTGCCTCGTCAGAGACCTACACCCAGAACATTGTGATAGATGGAGGCTATGCCTCACTCTCCTTTGAACACAGGTTCTCTGACAGGTTCAGCATATATTCAGGTGCAGCCATATGGACAACCAATGGGATGAGCCAGTGGATTTTTGAAGACACGGGGATTGACTTCCTCTATGGAGATGGAAGAAAGATGTATGTATCATTCATTGATAGGGTATCTGATAACCTCTTTGTGAGGCTCAAGTTCAGGGTTAAGAAGGAGGTCTACCAGCATACGGGACTTGACCTTTCAGGTGGTGAGTATCACTATGAGGGTGAACCAGCCAGCACAATTCCAGGGTTCAATGATGAAAAGACCAGTTATACAGGAAACCTTCAAATCGTATGGTGGTGGTGATATGCGTAAAATAACTTTAATCGTGTTCTTTATCTTTGCTTTGTATGTTTCTGGAAGTTTTCTCTACACAAATTCAGGATTTGGTGAGGTCTTCCCTGTTGTGGATGCTGCACTCTACTCAATGGGTGGGGTGTCTGTCTTCTCCGGGGAGAACCCATATGTATTCACAGGGACAGCCATAACACTGAATGGTGGAATCAGCATACCCTCTGAATCAAGGAGTAAACGGGTCTTTGACTCTTACGACAACACAGTGGGGAAGGTGGTTGTTGCATCGGGGACCTACTTCCTTCCAGGAAACTATGGATTAAATGCAAGGTTTGGGAATGATAAAATCCTGCTTGGCTTTGACTTCCATCCCTACATCTACTCTAATTATAGATACTTCAACCAGATAAGGAACGAATTCTATGTGGTTACAGGTGAGGAGGAGACAAAGGCAGAGTTCAATGTTTCAGGATACAATCCATATGTGGGATTCAGGTTTGGCTATTTTTCTGCTGGACTTGGCTTCAGGGTTCTGAACGGATACTCCTATACATATGATCGGATTGACACAACAACCACCGAAGTGTGGAAGAGATGGAAGGGCTACAACTTCAATGGTGGATTCCTCTTCACCCCATCTCCAAGATTCTCACTTGGTGTCCTCTTCAACAGTGGCTTCTACCTGAATTCATCCAGTGATACACTCTTCTATCCACCTGTTTTCTCAACAGGAATAAGGTATGCACCCCCAAATCTACTCCCATCTGTTGTGATGGCTGAGATTGGATTTATTCCCTGGACACAGGCAACCATGAACGGAGGCTCTGCTGGTTTCAACGACCTTCTCATCTACAGGTTTGGAATTCAGCACAAACTCACATCAGGACTATTCCTGAGGCTTGGTTTCAATTACTCGGGTTCTCCTGTGAAGGAGAGCATTGCACGGGGAACATTCACAGCAGGGCTTGGCTGGGAAAAGGGGAAGAACAAACTTGATGTCTCATTCAACTTCTCAAACATCAACTACAAGGGTGAAGAGGTGAACCTCACAGGAGACCTGGGCACACTCTACTTCTCAGAGACAGAAACAGACATCCTTGTCCAGATAAGGAGGGAGTTATGATATACCTTCTCCTTCTGCTTTCGCAGTCAGATATTCAGAACATAAAATACATAGGAAACAGGGAATACATACCAAATCTCGTGGAGACAATCAACAAGGCTCAGCATACGATATACATCGTGATGTACTCTGCAGGTTACTACCCGACCCACCCGGAGGGACCAGACAGAAAGGTCTATGGTGCAATGTTTGATGCAGTGAAGAGGGGTGTAAAGGTCAAGGTGATACTTGATGCATCGGACTGGAATCCAAACAGCACAAGGAAGAACGAGATAACTGCAAACTATCTGAAGGAGGGTGGCGTTGAGGTTTACTGGGACCCACCAGAGATAACAACCCATTCAAAGATTGTGATTGTGGACACCCTCCTCTGCATAGTGGGTTCAACAAACTGGACATACTATGCATTTGCACACAACAATGAGAGTTCCCTCCTTATAGAATCCCGCACACTTGCAGAGAGGTTAACCCAGTTCTTCACGGACCTTTTGAGGGTATCAACAGAGGAACTACCCATAAACCTGGGGAAGGCACAATGATATTCCTTATTCTACTATCAGTGGTGGATATAGAGGTTGTTTATACAAATGATGGACTGGGATTTTTGAGCCCTTCCTATGCATACTTCATGGACGTGTCAATGCCACCACCCCTGGGGAATGCGGCATCATTCATAAGGCTTGTTGAATGGGAGAGGCAGGATGGAAATGAGCCAGTTGTCCTGTCAGCAGGGAACATGTTTGCCTATCCATTCCCTGGAGACCAGCCATCCATTGATGAGTTTGCTGATTTTTATGCACGTGCAAGGTTTGATGCGGTTCTCATTGGAACCAATGAACTATCCTATGGTGTTGACCCACTCCTTGAATTATTAAAGAAAACATCCACAGACTTTCTCTCAGGGAACATCATCTCGACAACCCTGAAGAAGCCCTACAAGATTATAGAGAGAAAAGGGGTTAAGATAGGGATTGGTGGTGTGACCACACTCTATGCACCACTCTTTGTTCCATATGAACACAGAATAGAGTTTGAACTTGCCAGTGACTTTGATGCAGTGAGAGAAATGGTGAAGGACATGAGGAACGAGGGTGCAGAAATCATCATACTCCTCTCTGACAATGGATTCCACAGGGACAGCCTCCTTGCAGAAACGGTCAGGGGGATTGATGTTATTATTTCCGGGAGTGAAAGGGGCAGGGCAATGAGAGAGCCCTTTGAAACACCACTTAACCACACCATCATCTGCAAGGGTTACACAGGCCTCACATCCGCCGGGATACTGCACATCTACTATGATGAAGAGAACAAACTCATAACAGGTTATGATGGGTTCCTCCAGACTCTATTCAGCGATTACTTCCCACCTGATGAGGAATTCCTGAGCAACATTGTAAAATGAGGGAGAAGGTTTTAAAGCCGTATGTAGGTGTTTTACTCCTTGTCCCTGCCATAGTTATTCTTCTCATCTTCAGGTTTTATCCACTCCTCTATGTTTTGAGGGTGAGTTTTTACAAGTGGGGAATGGGTGGGCCTGAAAGGGTTGTATGGTTCAAGAACTACCTCACCATATTCAGGGACAACTTCTTCTATCAGGCACTTGGTAACACACTCTGGTATGCTGTGCTCGTTGTTCCCCTTTCCCTTTTCATATCCATGTTCCTTGCCATCCTCCTGAACAACAAACTCAGGGCAATAGGGTTCTTCAGGACAACATACTTTTTACCTGTTGTTACATCCATTGTTGCCATATCAATCGTGTGGAAGTGGATATACCATCCTGAACTGGGACTTGCCAACTATCTGCTCCGACTCCTCCATATCCCACCCCAGAACTGGCTTGCTGAATGGAGGGGAATCTTTGAGATAATTGCAGGTAGAAAACTTCCCGTTGGATTGAAAGGGCCAAGCCTTGCCCTGTTCTCACTTGTTATAATGAGTGTATGGAAGGGGCTTGGATACAACATCATCATCTACCTTGCAGGGCTCCAGAACATACCACGCTCATACTACGAGGCAGCTCTTATTGACGGTGCATCCTCACCCACCATGTTTGCAAGGATTACCTGGCCCATGCTCACACCCACAACATTCTATGTTCTCATAATGACCACAATCACATCATTCCAGGTCTTTGCACCTGTCTGGCTTATGACAGGACCACCACCTGGAGGACCACTTGGAACAACCAATGTCCTTGTCTACTCCATATTTGACAATGCCTTCAACTTCTCAAGGTATGGTTATGCAAGTGCTCTGAGTATGATTCTGTTCCTCTTTATACTCACGCTCACAGTGATACAGAAAAAGGTGATTGAACCAAGGGTGCACTATGAGTAGGAGAAGGGCCCTTCTGGTTTACATACTACTTGGTATAGGGATGGTTATCTCAATCCTCCCATTCTACTGGATGATAACCACTGCCCTGAAAACACCCCAGGAGGCAGTACAATTCCCACCAACATGGATTCCACACCACTTCCAGTGGTCAAACTTTGCAGAGGCAATGAGGGTAGCACCCTTTGGAAGGTACTTCCTGAACACAATCATTATTGCGGTCTTCTCACTTATAGGTGTCCTCATAACGGGCATACTTGCTGGATTCTCATTTGCATTCTATGAGTTCAAGGGGAGGGAAATCCTCTTCCTCTCCTTCCTTGCGGTGATGATGGTTCCCATGCCTGTTTACATCGTTCCTGGATACCTGATACTTGCAAGTTTTGGATGGCTTGATACATACCTTGCATTGATTATACCATGGACAGTGAATGTGTTCTCCATCTTTTTATTGAGACAGCACTTCAAGTCCATACCAACTGCACTCTTTGAGGCTGCAATCATTGATGGTTGTTCACCCTTTGGTTTCCTCATGAAGGTTGCAGTCCCTCTTGTTAAGCCTGCCATCATCACTGTCACCATATTCAACCTGATTGCATCCTGGAACTCATTTATCTGGCCACTTGTGATGACAAACAGGGATTCCATAAGGCCCGTTCAGGTTGGGCTTGCCTACTTCATGCAGGAGGAGTCAACCAACTACACCCTTCTTTCTGCCGCGTCAACCATTGTTGTGATACCTGTGATAATCCTATTCTTCATATTCCAGAGAAGGATAATGGAATCCTACATGAGGTCAGGGATAAAGGAATGAAGAGGATAATTTTTGCACTGTTCATAATCCTGACACTAACAGGTTGCAAAAAGGAGAGGACTGACAGGGTTGTTGTAACATTCTGGCACGCAATGGGTGGGCCACTTGGGAGGGCACTTGACCAATTGATTGATGAATTCAACTCCATGCAGGATTCAATATATGTTAATTCAATCAGTATGGGTAACTACAATGCACTATCCCAGAAGATTATGGCATCAATCCTTGCCAGGAAGACCCCGACCATTGCACAGGTTTATGAATCATGGACAACAAGCCTTGCCCGTTCAGGTGCAATCCAGCCAATAGAGGATTTTGTAAAAAAAGATTCTGCCTTCAAAAAACAGTTGGAGGATTTCTTCCCCGTGTTCATCAGGGACAACACCTATGATTCTGTTCTCTACACCCTTCCTTTCAACAAGAGTGTTACGGCATACTTCTACAATGTTGATATGTTCAAGAGGAAGGGGATTGATAGATTCCCTGAAACCTATTCTGAACTGCTTGAGGTATCAAAAAAACTCACCTCTGGTGACACCCTTGCGACCGCATTCAGTGTAACAGTGGGGATGTTTGAGCAGTTACTCTATGCATTTGGTGGAAGACTCCTTGATGAGAATAGGAACCCTGTTTTTGATTCAGAGGCAGGGATTAAGGCACTGAAGTATCTTCAGGATATGTTATACAAATATCACGTTGCCCACCTCACAACAGGTTATCAGCATCAGGACGAGTTCCTTGCTGGCAGGGTTGCCTATGTGATGGGAACATCAGTATCATATGCATTCATTATGAGGCAGAAGCCCACATTCACACTTGGCATGGCACCAATGCCCCACGAGGTGAGGAAGGTGTGTTTTATCATGGGAACAAACATCGCAATATTCAGGAGGGCAGGAGAGAAAGAAAAAAGGGCCGCGTGGACATTCATAAAGTGGTTCACATCACCAGAGATACAGGCAAGGTGGGCACTTGCAACTGGGTATGTTCCTGTGAGAAGGTCTGCTGTAAACCTGCCTGAGGTTCAGAAAAGATTCAAAGAGGTTCCAGGGCTTGAGGATGTATGGGCACAACTTGATTATGCAATAACCGAACCTGTGCTTCCAGGCTGGTTCATTGGCAGGAAACTACTTTCACAACTCTCCCTTGAACCAGCACTCAGGGGAAGGATGGATGTTGAAGAGGTATTGAGAAGGGGAAAACTTGAAGTAGCCAGAGCCCTGAAACAGGATTAGAAACCTATTTCAATTGATACACCTTTGGTGGTTAAATAACCAATTGCTGGAATAATTTTATAATGTTTCAGTTCGCCTATTATTTCATTCAGTTTTTCCAGTTCTTTTATTTTTCTGGCACTAATTTTTTCCCTGTTTCGCTTAATCTCAAAAGCGATAGCAATCTTTTCTAATGAATTTATTAATAATAAATCAACTTCAATCCGTCCTTTTCTGTCCCAATAGCCCCCTGCCTTATCAAAATTAAAATCAACAAGGCTTTCCTCTATTATTTTTTTAAATACGAGATTTTCCAGTTTTTTCCCTTCAAAGGATGGAAGCTCCTTCCAGAGAAGGTTGAATGCCTTTTCTTTTCTACCAATTTCTCTATAAAAAGAATACTTTTCCACAAGGCTGAACCAGAAATCAAGAAAATTGTCTTTAATATAATACCTGGCGAGTTTACTTCGCGTTTTTTTTAAAACGGGAATTCTTTTCTCAATGAGTTTAAATGTTTTTTCAAGTGAAGATATATATCCTCCAAGTTCCTTTATACCTGTAAATTGTGAAATTTTACTTCTGGTCCTTTCCCCCTTTGCAATAGCAGAGAGAATAGAAAAATACACACTATACTCCTTTCCCATTTCTCCTTTAAGTAGATTTTCACCTTCTTCCCAGAAAAGGTCTCTCTCCACTATTATAGATTTTAATTTTTCTTTGAAAGACTTACCTTTAACCTCCATCAATTCTTCAATATAATACGGAATACCACCAGTAATAGAAAACAGATGGAGAAGATTCTCACCAGAAAAGATACCATAGTCCTGCAGTACATTTTCAAGAGAATATACAGGAAGTGGTTTTAATTCCATTATTTCAGAAGCCCTTCCAAAAAGTGGCTCTTTTTTGTCCTGGAATATTTTTTCCATAAGTGAGAAAACAGAGCCGGTGAAAATTAGGAGCACTTTGCTTTTTTCTTTTTTTGTATCAAAAACCTTTTGGATTTCACCAAAAGCAGAGGGTTTTGAAAAATACAGATTTTGAATTTCATCAAAGATAACTACAATCCTTTTATTCTTCCCCGTATCTAAAATATAATTCATCATCTCCTCAACACTCCTGAACCATCCCTGAAATCCCAGGTATTCTCTTAGAATTTCACTCCATTCCTTAACAAGCTCAATGTAACTCTTCTTTTTCGTAAATAGGTATAATGCATCTTCTCCAAAAAGTTCTAACAGCAACCTCGTTTTACCGATTCTCCTCCTGCCTGTTAATACAACAATCCTTGCCCTATCTGTTTTTCTGGCAAAGCTAATTATGGTTTTCTTTTCCTTCTCTCTATCATAAAATCTCAATAGTAACCTCCATTACGGTAATATATATTACTATAATAATGAATTTTGTCAAGGAGTGTGTTCTGGAAACCAAAACACCCAGCCCGGACCTTGACATTATGACATTTTTAAGTGTAAATTCCCTTCAAAACTTATATATATGCTTCAGAAACCTCAGCCTGAATTTCAGGTTTGTCTTCCAGTCCAGCGACGAATTCCTCCAGTGGAGAAAATTCTCCGCATCCTCAAGTATCACCCTCTTTCTGTATTCATCAAACTTCATAAACAACTTAATTACCCTCTTCACCTCTTCATCTGTCAATTCATTGTCATTTTCAAGGTCTATGAGTAAAGGCACAACATCAGGGTCATACAATTCTGCAAACCTTTTCAGGGGAAGATAAAGAGGAAATATCCCCTTCCTCATGAAATCCTTCACCTCTGACTTTGTGAAGGCTTCAAACAAACAATTCCTTGTGCCTGAATGGTCAATTGGGTAAAGGAATGTTGCATGGTGGGCAAACTTTAAGTCCAGGTATTTGTGGGAGGTTGCGAGTCTGTATAGTTTTTCTAAGTGATAAAAAACACCTATCAGGATTAAAACAATACCCAGAATCAATTTAAACACCATACAAACACCTCCTTAAAAAAGATTAACTTTCAAATATCCTGAACCAGAAAATCCATACCTGACACCATCTTAAAAATCCTTCATTACTTTCTGTAATAAATATAAATAAATTTTACTATTTGTCAACACAAAATAGAGCAATAACCCTGAAAGGGTTGTGAAGGAAGGTGTATGAAGGCATTTTCAACTTGACTTTTTTTTATTTTTCTGGTATGCTCCAGCAGATAAAAGGTGGAGTTTAATAATATAATGAAACCAGAAGTAAAGGCCTATCTTCATCCCAATCCGCCCTTAGACGGTGGAACCATAACAAACCTCTGGGGTAATACTTATGAATTGAAGAATAGACCCTTTTTAGAGGTTGAACTTTTCAACTTCGCTCCAGGAAAATATGCAATAGAGGTTCTCTGTCCCGTTAAAATTAAGAAAAATGTTGATATTGATTCCCGAAGTGCTATTGTTTATCTTTATCACGATGAATTTGTTAACCATAAATTATCAGAAGTTGATATACTTATCTCAGGAGAAGAATATGAAGGCAGATTTAAATTACCCTTAACCGTCCATAAAATTTCTGGAAGGGTTAAGGATTTTGAGGGGAATACATTCCCTTCTTATCTCTGGGCAACAAAAGAAGAAGACATAGGTTTCAAATCAATTATAAAGACAGACCGGGATGGGAAGTTTGTTTTCTATTATCCAGAAGGGAAAAAACTGAGATTGTTTGTGGATGACAAGAGTTATTCAAAGACAACTTTTGAATGCTGGGTTATTGCGAACACAGTGAAGAGCGATCTGGAAATAAATCCAAGGGTTGGGAATTTTGAACTGTATGATTTACAGGTATGGTTCACATTAGGTTTATGCTTCGCCTTTTTTATTCCAGCCTCTTTACCTTTATACATGCGTGAAAAGGAATCTGGATGGAAACAGCATTATCCACCGATACTTACAAAGGAAGACAGAATAACTATCTTTATAAACAATAAAAAAGCGGAGATAAGAGAAATCACAGAAATTCCAGTTGATAGAAAAAATTATTATCCTTCTTATGTGGTGGTGGCGAAACCTGAACAAGAAAAATTAACCTTCCCAACGATTGTAGAAGTTGAAGTGAATTCTCCAGATAAAGGGAGAGGCGAAGCATGGTATGTGCATTATTAAAAATTCCAACCCGTGCTTTAACATCAAAAAAACAACCCTAAAAAAAATGTTACTTGTTAATGCCCGACACCGGTCCTACAAAGTTTCTATTCAATCTGATAACTTTCATATCCGTTTAGTAATATTTTTATTCTCTTTTTAATCTCTTCTTTCATCGGGCAACCTTGCCTTTAATTTCCATATAGTTATGAGTTTTGAATTTAGAGTATTTACGTTTCGTATTCTTCATTTGCCTTAATAGTATATCAACATATCAACAAATAAATTAGTCAATTTTTTTATTGAACCCATGGAAAAGCTCATGCACATGGGGTACAGATGGATTAATCAAAAGTGAAGCATATTCAGGAATGATTGAAAGTCAAAAGGATTGATAGAAAGGGCGAGAAATTAAACTGTCAAATTGTCCACCTCCGTCCCCAGAAGGGGGGTGGGGTTAGATTCTTTCTCTGTCAAGGTAGGTTATCCACCTGCCCGTTCTGAACCAGAAGAGCCCCCATATAGAGACAATGATATTCGAAAGGAACATGGAGAGCCATATTCCTGTTGCTCCCATGTGTAGAGCTTTTGATAGTATATATGCGAATGGAACCCTTATTCCCCATAGCCTCACAATGGATAGTATCATCACAGGTTTTGTGTCACCTGCTCCCTGGAATGCACCACTTATCACCATGAATATCCCGAAGAATATCACTGAGGGGGAGATGATTCTGAACAGGATTTCTCCAAGTTTCAGAACCTCAGGGTCATTTGGTATGAAGAACTTAACAAAGTAGTTTCCATAAAAGAAGGTGAGCGTCATACCAATGGTGAGGAATGTTCCAATCACAAGCACACCCATTTTAACCGATTGCTTTGCCCTCTTTATGTTTTCTGCACCAAGACTCTGGCCAACAAGGATTGTTACTGCCCTTCCAATGCCCATCCCGGGCATGTTGAAAAGTGAAACTATCCTGTTACCAACACCGAATGCAGCAACAACAGCAGAACCGAATGTATTAACAATCCCCTGAAGAACAGTGAAACCAATTGATGCAAATATGTTCCCTATGGATGCAGGTATCCCGATCTCAAACATGAGTTTTATAGCCTTCCCGTATGGTCTGAGATATTTCCTTCTCAATTTTATCCCGTGCCTTCCCCTTATCAGGAGGAAAATCCCTATTAATGAGCCAACAGACCTTGATAGAACAGTTGCAATGGCAGCACCGGTTACACCTAATTTCGGGAAGGGACCAATACCAAATATGAAAAGGGGGTCAAGTATTATGTTCAATAGTATGGCAATGCCCTGAACCTTTAATGGAGTGATGGTGTCTCCAATACCCTGGAATGCAGATGTAAAGAGGAACATTCCGAACATAAATGGACTTCCAAGAAAGATTATCTGCATGTATGACCTTGTCATAATGAATGTATCCTGTGGGGTTTTCAATAATTTTAGAATGGGTGCAGAGGCAAAGTAGCCAATGATTGCAATGGCCAATGCAAAGGCTGTTAATGATACAGTGAGTTGCCCAAGATAAAAATCTTCTTTTTCTCTATCCCCTTTTCCTTTTGACTGTGAGATAAGGGTTGTTCCTGCCAGAGACAATCCTGTTCCTATGGCTATAATGACGAATATCACATTGAATGTGATTACAGGTGCAGAGATTGCAGCCTTCCCGAGTTTGCCAAGATAGAATGTATCAATCAGGTTGTAAAGTGTCTGCAGGAAATTCCCCATCATAATAGGGATTGCAAGCACAAGCAGGGTCTTCAGGAGGTTTTCACCCTTCGTGTTAATTTTTATAGATTCAGGAGGTCCTGTTATCTTGATTTTTTAACCCCCTTCTTTTCACAGTATTTTGCAACAGGACAGATTGAACATCTGGGGCTTATAGGTGTGCAGATGTTCTGTCCCCATGTTACAAGAAGGTCGTTGTATTTAATCCACCACTTACGCGGGAGTTTTTTCCTCAATTCCATCTCTGTTTGCTCAGGTGTCTTTGTATCCACATAACCAAGCCTGTTTGAAATCCTGTGCACATGGGTATCAACACATATTCCAGGTTTTCCATATCCCAGTGTAATCACGAGGTTGGCTGTTTTTCTCCCAACACCAGGAAGACGAAGAAGCTCGTCAAGTGAGTCTGGAACCCTTCCATTATACTCCTCTACAAGGATTCTGCATACCTGTTTGAGCCGTTTTGCCTTGGTTTTATAAAAACCCACTGGGTATATCAATCTTTCTATTCTATTTGTTTTAAGATTCAGTATCTTTTCAGGCGTATCAGCAACCTGGAAAAGTCTTTTTGATGCCTCTGCTGTGACCTCGTCCTTTGTCCTTAAACTCAGGATTGTGGAAATGAGGATTCTGAATGGGTCACGGGTTCTTTCTGCAATCTCTGTTACAATGGGGTCCTTGAACTCCACATATCTTTTCTCCATTATTTTCAATACCTTCTCAATAGTTCTATTATCCATAGTCCATAGAATACTAAAAATACAGGAAGGGTCAACATGGAGAAAAATTTTTGGCAATTTGACACAGTAATACTAAATGGGTATAATTTTTTTGAAAGAAAGGAGGATCTTATGGCTACACTTGATGATTATATTAATGCCTTTAAAAGATACCTTCCTGAAAGGGTGTTCCAGAAGATAATGCAGGACCCCAAAAAGGTCAGGCTTGAGGGAGAAAAGCGTTTTGTTACAGTTTTGTTTGGAGACCTTTCAGGATTTACCAGTCTTACAGAGAAACTTGAAGACCCTGAAAAGATTGTTGAGATAGTGAACAGGTATTTCATGCGTATGCTTGAGATAGTGGAGAAGTATGGTGGGGATGTGGACAAGTTTTTAGGTGATGCAATCATGGTGATATTTGGTGCACCAGTTGCACACAAGGATGATCCTGAGAGGGCGGTGAGGGCTGCGCTTGAGATGATAGAGGCGATCAAGGAACTTGGTGTTGTTCATACACCAAAGGGTGATGTTCAGGTGAACATGAGCATAGGTATAAACACTGGGGAGGTTGTTGCATTGAACATGGGTTCAGACAGGCGTATGGAGTATACAGTGATGGGTGATAATGTGAATTTATCAGCAAGGCTTGAGGCAGTGGCGAATGCAGGAGAGGTGATAATCAGTGACAGGACATACAGGTATGTGAAGGATATTTTTGAGTTTGACAAACTCCAGCCAGTGAAGGTGAAGGGGAAGGAAAAACCCATCCAGATTTACAGGGTCAGGGGAATTAAAAAGAAAAGGGCGGTGGTCAGCAGGGTGTTTGTGAACAGGGATGCTGAGATGGAAGAACTCAAATCAATACTTGAGGAGGCAATTGGAGGAAGGGGTAGAAGAATAAACATACATGGTGCCTATGGTGCTGGCAAGACCACCCTTGTGCAAAAACTTGTTGAAGAAAGGGCAGGTTATCGCTTCATACATATAAAGGGTGACCTCTATCTGAAGAATGAACCACTGGGTGCATTTAAGGCCGCAGTAAAAGATATGTATGGCGATTCTATACCAGAGGAACTTGGAGCGATTTTCTCAGAGGCCACACAATCAAGCCCTGAAATCCTTACAAGGAGTTTTATCTCCTTTTTCTCAAAACTTCTTGCTGTTTCTCCACAGGTTATCTTTCTTGAGGATTTAAATTCCATTGACAATCTCACAATTTCACTCTTTGAACAGTTGCCCCTTGATAGACCCATGCTGTTGATACTTGAATCAGAAACACCTGTTGAAGGCTGGGAAAACTTTGAGATAAAACCCCTGAATTTTGATGCAACAAAGGAACTCATTGTGAATGTTTACGGAGAGGCTGAACCAGAGGTTGTTGAGGGTATCTATAAATTCAGTGAAGGCAACCCATTCCTTATTCACCAGGTATTCAATCTTCTCAGGGCAAGAAGGTTTATCAGAGAAAAGGATGGTGTATGGCGTGCAGTTAAGAAACTGGAAAGGTTCAGGATGCCTGAGAGTGCACTCGGTCTTGCGATTGAAACTCTTGATAGACTTCCAGAAGACCTGTATCAGGTTGTTCAGTTTGCATCTGTACCAGGTTCAAATTTCTCAGCAGAGATGATTTCAAATATATTCGGGATTTCCATACAGAAGGCAGGGGACCTGTTCAGAGAGGGGGTTGAACGGGGTATTTTCAAATACAGGGAGGGAAGGTACGATTTTGCCTCATCACTTTTAAGGGATGCTGCATACTCAACCCTGTTCAAAAAAAGAAGGCGTGAATTTCACAGGCGTGTGGCAGAGTATCTTGAAGGGTACTATGGAGAAAAGAGGTATGAGTACTCATTTGTTCTTGGACACCATTATGAGATGGCTGGTGAGTATGATAAGGCCATTGAATACATTCTCAAGTCAGGTGCGATTGCCAGAAATCTTGGTGACTATGCCCTTGCGCTTGATTACTATGAGAGGGCATTGAGCATCCTGAAAAAGATAAAGTCACCAGAAGGGATGCTTGAGGCAACAACAGGACTGGGGAAGGTATTTTTCGCAACAGGTGAAATCCAGAGTGCAAGGAAGATGTTCAGAAGGGCAATGATATGGGCAAGAAGGATTGATATGAAGAGGCTTGCAGAGATACTGGGGATGTATTCTGCCCTTTTCTCCATGGCAGGTGATATGGAACATGCAATCAACTATTTGAAAAAATCAAGGCGTATTTACAGGAAACTTGAGGATAGAGAGGGAGAGGCAAGGGTTCTCACAAGCATGGGAACAGTATTCATGCAAAGGGGTGAATTTGATAGGGCAATTTCAAGGTTCAGAGAGGCACTGAAAATTGCACTGAAGCATAACATCCTTGATATAGCAGGTACTATCTACACAAATCTCGGAAGAATAGGTGAAATGAAAGGGAGTTTATCAGAGGCAAGGGAGAACTACACACTTGCACTTGACATCTGGAAGAAACTGAAACAAAAGGGGTGGGAGGCTAGAGTTTTTCTCAATCTTGGGATTTTGTCTGGTAAGGCTGGAAACTTTGATGAGGCTAACCTGTACCTTGAGAATGCCATTGGGTTGTTTGAGGAGATAGGTGATAGGGAGGGGCTTGCAAAAGCAAGGATGAACATGGGTATTGTTGAGATGAGCAGGGGGAATCTTGAAAAGAGCCTTGACCTTTACAGGGAAGCAGAGGCATACTTCAGTGAGCAGGGAATCCTTGATATGCTGGGAATTGCCAAGGCAAATATTGGTGAGGTCTGGGAGAAGAAGGGTGAACTGAAACTTGCCCACCAGTTTTATACAGAGGCACTTGAACTTGCAAGGAAGACAGGGAATGCAGCATTCGGGACATACCTGTTCCTGAAGATAGGACAGATTCACTACTGGTGGGGAAGGCCTGTTGATGCAGTTGACCACTTCAATCGTGCAGGTGAACTTGCAGGGAAGATAGGGATAAATGATTTTAAACTGGATGCAGAACAGTTTATTGCAAGGGTTTTCACTCAGGTGGGCATGGACAGGGAGGCTGGAGAAATCCTTGATGGATTGGATCCCGAGGCAACTGGAAACCCTGAGATAAAAGGGAGAATCCTTGAAACAATGGGGATTTACTCAATCCACACAGGTGATTATCAACAAGGTATTGCAATCGGGGAGAGGCTGATAAAGGGTGGGGAGATGCTGAACATACCAGAGATGAAGGCATCAGGTTTGATGCTGAAGATAAGTGCAAAGTTCTCTATGGGAGAAGACCTGTCAGAGGAGGTGGGTGAACTTGACAGCATAATGAGGATACTTGAAGTGCCATACATCAGACTTTATGTTACCTCAATAATGGGAAGGATATACTTTAACATGGGTGATTTCACCAGTGGGTTTAGTGTTCTTGAGAATGGGATTAAAGAGGCAGAGGAGAAGCAGATTCTCCTCCCCATCCTCCCCATGTTGCACACATTGATTGAGAATTATCTCCTCATAGGGAAGGAGGAAGAGGCCATTGAGAGGATTGAGAAGGGGGTTTCAATCATTGAAAGGATTCTTGAGGGGATGGATGAAAGGATGGCAAATGCCTTTTTGAAAACCCACAATGTTACAAATATTATTGGTGATGGAATTAAAGTCTTCACAGAGAAGGGTAATATACCCCTTCTTATAGATTTTGTTAAAAAGGTTCCTGAGCAGGTGAAATTAGAGGTGCTTGAAAGGATAAAGCAGAAAGTCCCTGCCATGTATCAACAGATTGAAGATGCAGTGAAAGAGGGATAAAACACTATTTCAACACTGAAATCTTTTCAACCACCCTGTTGTTCTGGTCTGAGAGGAAGTAAATACCTGAGGGTAACACGGATTTAAGGTTCCAACGACCTGATTTTAATCTGGTAATCACCCTACCTGTTGCATCAAGTAGTTTGAATTCATCCTTGATTACCAGCATGCCTGTTGCAAAGTCCCATGTGATGCCTGTCCTGTTGATATTAAACGGTATTCTCATTGACCACACAACCTGAACCTTCCCATTGATTTCAGCAATACCCTGATACCTGTAAATAAAACCTTCCTTCACATCAGTGTCAAAGTAAACAATGGGCTTCCCTGTAAATACAGTTTCCATCAACACCCTGGAGTCAGGTTCAACCCTCCTCAATGTAATCCCTGTTCCAGGTGGGAGTTTAAGGTTCATAAGCAACAGTATACCATTGTCTTCAATACGGGTTGTGAGTACCATGCTTTGAGAATAGAGGTAGTTTTCTCCCCCACTGAAATGGATAAGACTGTCCAGTGTTGCCTGCCTTATAGTTTCGTCCCTTATACCTGACCATGGGAAGCCGAAGAATGTTGTCCTTGCACCATTTGCCCTTCCTTCATCAGTGTACCTGTAGGATACCCCTGCTGCAGGTCCTTTTGCAAAGTAGTACTCATAAACAGGGAATGAGGGTTTTATAGAGTCAATCACTGATGGATGTTCACCATAGGTTGCGTCGTATGGTGAGCGTAGCCCATAGAGGAAGTCAAGCCCGATGATTTCCTCTGGTGGTCGTGATGTCTGCCCCAGGTATTCAACCCTGAAGTAGTCTTCAAGGAATCCAATTGCACCTATTGAGGCAAGGTCAGGTGCTATGCTATCACCTATGAGTATGAACCTTCCACCATAGGCAAGGTATGTCCTTATCTCATTCACGTCCTCTCCTATGGTGTAGTGGTTATCAGAACCACAGTCCCAGATAACAATTGCAAACTTACGCATGGATTCATAGGTTGGACCAGCCCCATTCTGGGAAACATACCAGGTGGTGTAGGGTTTCTCCAGCACCTGAAGGTCTCTCAACAGAACCTCTGAATCCGTGTAATTGTCTGTGTAATAGTCGTCCCTTACAAGGAGAATCCTTGGCCATCCAAAATAGGCAAGTATCCTCAAGAGGTAGGTTGCCCTGTAAATGGAATCAGGAACACTACCTGTTGACTGGAGTGCACCAAAGACAACAGAGGAGGTTAATGTTCTGTAAGGGGAGGCCTTGAATGCACCAAACCCATATCCAACAGCGGCAGCCCAGTATGCCTTCTCCCTTCCAACACCAATAAAGAAGGTATCAGCCTGACCACCATAACTCTCATCTGCCTGTATATCATCAACAGAACTATCAGGTTCAGTCCCAAAGGGATAGTCAAATTTCAGCCCCTCAACAGGTGTGCCATCCTGACCAAGTACTGTGTCTATGTTTCCCATTGGGTTTCCATCATTATGGGAATAGGAACCAAAACGCAGAACAAAATCAGGGTCAATAATGGAGTAGTTGTAAACAACATTGTTACCCTCAAGATAAACAGAATGCCCGTTGTTAAGGTAA
>Ga0190359_1000360_pt1 | contig 31642 bp, 30 predicted proteins | sample 48721823_MG_FD_161269 | JGI IMG/M metagenome (GOLD analysis project Ga0190359, IMG submission 161269) | Hydrothermal vent microbial mat bacterial communities from Southern Trench, Guaymas Basin, Mexico - 4872-18-2-3_MG | ecosystem: Environmental > Aquatic > Marine > Hydrothermal vents >... | reverse complement strand
ATGAATATCGCCCTTTTTTTATCTTACAGGCAAGCCGATATGAAATTCAGGTGTGGCCTGCGCTCCCTTCAGATTTTTAACGCCATTCCTCCTTCGTTTTTCTCGGCTCCTGCGTAACTCCCCCCGTTCGTGGGTGATCCTGGTCATTCATAAAATATGGTTGCGTTTCCAACACATTTACCATGATAGGCTCTCTTATCATTCTTAATTCATTAAGAACATACTTCTTACGTTAGTACATGTAATAATTTTACTTTATGCAGCCATATTTTACCTTACAGGACAGGCGAGCCGATCTCACAGCATCTGCTTTGTTGCAGGGCATTCGCGGTGAAGGACCACAGCTTCATACCCTGCGCCTCGCATCTGCAGCAAGCTTGGCTCGTGAATAACCAGGATCGACTTCCTGCATCCGAAGGCTAAATCTTCAATGTCGCCACGTCCACACCTGAATTTCGCAAGGTAAAAAGGTGGTGTGGCCTGCGCTCCCTTCAGATTTTTAACGCCATTCCTCGCACTGTGTGCTTTATATTGACTTTTTTTTTCTCTTAAATATAATTATATATGAGATCGGGGGCGAATTGGGTTCGACGGAGGTAAAGAGACTGAGGAAGCATGTCGAGGCCCCACCCACCTCGTTAATCAGGTGGAAATTTACAAGTGCAGAATCAATGCCATTAGCTGCCTAAAAAGAGGTATGCCGTTTCTTTTGCGTTTTCCTGCAGCGCTCAAGAAACGCCGACTAGCAGGATAGCGAACCTGGCATGCTCCTAGCCAGGCAAGTGAGTTTTTTTGGAGCTGGTTTCAAGGTAGTTTTCCTCTTTGACAGCCTTGAAGCGAGACAAAAGAAGAGGATAAGCATGTAGCGTCCTCTCGTTGAATGCCTTCGGACGCGGGTTCGATTCCCGCCGCCTCCATAAAGATTGTTTTTGGATAAAGATAGATTGAGCTAGAAAAAATGAGAAAAAGGCTGTTAATGATTTTTTTGGTTTTGACAGTCATCCAAGGACTTCTTCTTTCCCAGGAAAGCCCTTCTATTCAGTTGTCGGTTAGAGACTATTCTGATTATTCCCGTGTATTTTTGGAATCTTCTAAACCTTTGAGCATAAGCACGGAAAGAAGCGGTCTTTACATCCTTGTTAGAGTCAGAGCGGGTGATCCGTTTCAAATAAACAAGGGCGATTTTCAAAGCAGCAGGGTGGATTCAATAGAATGGGGAAGAGGGTCTGATTATTATATATTCACCATAAAAATGGCTCATAAAGACCTTCTCTGCCGTCCTTCCATTTCTCGGGATTCTTCAACGGTCCTTATAGATATAACGTCTTCACCAGAGACGTTTAAAGAGGACAACCATAACGGTTCCCATTATGATGCCAATTCTTTTTCAAAAGAGCCTGCAAATGGTTCCATGCAGGAGGGATTAAAGACCATAGTCATAGACCCAGGTCACGGAGGACTGGAAACAGGTGCTGAAGGAAGGTATGGAACCAAAGAAAAAACAATCACTCTGGAAATCGCGCTTAAATTAAAAGCCATTATCGAGAGAAATCTTCCTTACAGAGTCCAATTGACAAGAGAGGAGGATGTGGATGTCTCGCTTGAGAAAAGAGCCGCTATTGCCAATAATTATAAAGCCTTTGTTTTCATCAGTATCCATGCCAATGGTTCTTACAGAAAAACAGCGCAGGGATCAGAGACGTTTTTTTTGAGCTTAAATGCCACTGATGAAGAAACCCGCAGGCTTGCCTATATGGAGAACAATTCCACTGATTTGGAGAGTATCCAGAGCGATAATGTGGATGACATAAAGTTGATCTTATGGGATATGGCCCAGTCATCTTATATCCGGCAGAGCAGTCGTCTTGCCGAGAAGATACAGACCAAGCTTAATACCCTCAGCGGGACATTAAACAGAGGAGTCAAGCAAGCTCCTTTTAAGGTTTTAACGGGAGTGGCATGCCCTGCTGTTCTTGTTGAGACAGCATTTATTTCCAATCCCAGGGAGGAAAAGAATCTGATTACGGATGAATTTCAGAACAGCATTGCACAGGCGGTGTATCTGGGATTGGCTGAATTTTTGGATGAATACATCAACCAGTAAAAAGCCATGGAATTGAAAAAATTAATTCTTCCTGCTTCCCTTTTGGTATTGCTGATCATTCTGATGGTTCTTTTTTTTGGAAGCCAGGGGAAAGAGAAAACTCCTGATGTGTCTTCTGCTGATTTGTTGGAGGAGGAACGTTCAGGAGAGGAAGAGCTGGATACAAAAAAAATAGTGTTGTTTTTTATCTCTGAGGATGATTACCTCCTGCATAAGGAGGAGAGAGAAATAGTCAATGGTTCGATACTGGAAAACCAGATAGAACGTTTGGTAAAAGAACTGATTTCCGGTTCTGAAGAAGGGCTGTTGTCTCCGTTTCCTCCGGAAACAAAGGTCAGAGGTATCTATATTACAAGGGATGGTATCGTATACATAGACTTTTCTCCTGAGTTTCAAACAGCACATCCTTCAGGTTCCTCTGCAGAGATTTCTTCCATATTTTCCATTGTTAATTCCATTGCTTATAATTTTAAATCAATTAAAAGGGTTTTTATTCTGGTTAATGGAACGGAACAGGAAACATTAGCCGGCCATATTGACCTCAGGAGGCCGTTTCTTCCACGCTATGACCTTATAAGCGATTGATATTTCTTTTCTGATAATATTTACTGATTTTTCGGGCCAACAGGGAAATGAATAAACTGACCAGGGTTGTTATCGTCGGATTTCCAAATGTAGGGAAGTCGACTTTATTCAACCGGCTTCTCAGAGAAAAAAAGGCCATTGTGCACTCTTTACCGGGCATGACACGAGATATGAACTCAAGTGTGTGCACTATAGGTGATAAAAAATTCGAACTTGTGGATACGGGCGGCTTTTTTGACTCTGAATCAAATCCTCTCTCAGCTCAAGTCAAACTCAAGGCATGGGAGGCTTCAAAACAGGCTGATGTACTGATATTCATGCTTGATGCCAGAAAGGGGATCGTGCCTTCCGAGCAGGAGCTCTTTATCTCCCTAAAAAAGCTTGATAAGCCCATAATCATAGTGGTTAATAAAATGGACTCACCTGCAATGGAAGAGAAGTATCTATGGGAATTTTTCAAGCTGGGCGGGGATTTTCTCGTCCCCGTATCCGCAGAGCATAAACGGAATATAGAACTTCTTGAAGAGGCGATCGCCAACGCTATACCTGGTATGTCTTATAATAAACAAGAGTTAAGACCTATAAAAATAGCAGTTGTCGGCAGGATCAATGTAGGCAAATCTTCTATAGTCAATCTCATAATCGGTCAGGAAAAGATTATTGTGAGTGAGACTCCCGGAACCACAAGAGATAGTATTGACACGGTTGTTTTAAGGTACGGTCGTCCTTTTTGTCTTATTGATACGGCAGGGATTCGAAAATTAAGCAGGACCAGGGATGAAAAAGAAAAGGCAGGTATCATCAGAGCAAAGAAAAACATCAGCAAAGCAGATGTGGTTTGTCTTTTAATGGATTCCACTGAATTTCCGACCCGCCAGGATGCGGCCATAGCCCATTTGGCGCATGACTCAGGAAAACCTCTTATGCTTGCCCTGAATAAATGGGATTTAATTCCCTCTAAAGAAAAGGCTTATGAGGCGTTTAAAATAAAGGCTTATGAAAGACTTGATTTTGTTTCATATGCGCCTCTTCTCTTTGTATCAGCTCGCACCGGGAAGCGGGCTGTTAAAATACTGGATTTAGCTGAAGAGGTTTATAACAATGCAAAGACGTGGGTTCCTACTCCCCATCTCAATAAATTTCTGGTTTCCATAACCCGGGAGAAACCGCCTCTATCCAAAAAGAAAAAGAAGATAAAGATCAAGTATATGGTGCAGCAGAGTATCCTTCCTCCCACTTTTATTCTTTTCACCCACTCCAGAAGCGCGCTTTTACCTTCCTATGAAAAATATTTTTCAGCTCATTTAAGAGAAAAATTTAATATATGGGGGACTCCCATACGGCTTCGCCTTAAAAGGAACTAGGATGTGAAAACATCAGGTATGTTTTACTTGACTTTAACGAGGCTTTTTATTATAAATTCAAATTACTGACGTGAATTATTAACCTGGATTATTCACAAGTCGAGGTTGCTGCAGATGCGAGGCACAGGGTGCGAAGCTGTGGTCCTTCACCGCGAGTACCCTGTAACGAAGCAGATGCAGTGAGATCGGCTTGCCTATATGGTAAAAAAATGGCGATTAAAATGAAAGTGAAAACAGACAAAGATATTTCAGTTGTCCTTTCTGTAGAAAGCATGTATATCCTTAAAGGCAAAACAAAAAAATGCTCATCGCCATTTTTTTATGAATAGTTCAGGTTAACTTGAATAAAGATAAAGATTAAGGAGGTCATAATGTCTCTAAAAAAGATGAATCCCGCTCTGATTGCCGTGTTAGCTGTCATTATAGTTTTTGCATCGGTAGGCTGTGAAAAGCTTAAGGTAAACAAATTGCAAGCAAATCATTATTTTATCAAGGCCAATCAGGCTTTTTCAGAGCAAAAGTATAGAGACGCCATAGAAAATTATGAGAAGGCTTTAGAATTAAATCCAAATTTGGTTCAAGCGCACCGTTTTTTGGGAGAAAGCTATAAGGCTGTCTTTAGCCCGGGAGTAGAAACTGAGAGAAACATGGAGCGTGCGGATAAAGCTCTTGAGGCTCTGAAAAAAGCATATGAGATAAGTCCAGAGAATGAAGAGATTATCCATTCATTGGCGGACATGTATGATAAATTGAGAAATTTTGAAGAAGCTGAAAAATTGTTTTTAAAGATTTTGGAAATGAATCCTACCAATATGAGCAATTACTATGTTGTGGCTGAGTTCTACAAGAAATATGCAGGCAGTAGAAGCGAGGAAGAAGAGGGAGAAAAGGCTGAAAACGGGGAAAAAACACCTTTTGAAAAAGCAGAACAGATGTATTTAAGAAGAATCGAGCTGGATCCTGAAAATCCTCAGGGTTATGCCTATATTGCCCAGTTTTATGAAGATTTAGAAATGAGTGTGAAAAGAATAGACCAAGCCTATTTTTATCATGATAAAAGGACTGACTTAGAACCTGATAACCCGGCTGCCTGGCTTTCTAAAGGAGTGAACAGATGGTCCAAGGCTTACAGGCTTCAGAATAGGCTTTCCCGGGCTCAGCGTCTTCAGGCTGCTAAAGAGAGCGAAAGCGCCCTTCTTAAAGCGAGTGAACTGGATCCCAAGTATCCGGAACCTTATTCTTGGTTGAGTGTCATATACCAGAGCGTGCTGGCTAAAATAGACCCGGACAGAGCTCAACGCTATATTCAGGATGGCCAAATGTATATAGAGAGATATAAAGAAGCAAGAGAGGCTGAGGCAGAAAGACAAAAATTAGCCCAAGAACTTAAAAAGTAAAGCGACTGAAATTTCTGTTTTGTAGTTTTAACTATAAAATAATAATGAAAGGCCTATTGTAAATAGGCCTTTTTTTTAAAGACCTATGTTCATACCTTTGAGAGACGATAATCCTATACAGCGTGCTGCCTGGTTCGCTCATATAGGTGGTTTTCTTCCGGGCATTTTTTTGAACAAGCAGTTCAATCCCAGACGACCTAGAGTAATTGTGGAATGATCAAGAAAAGCGTATTGTTTGAGTTTTTAAGAATTTGAGCAGTTGACAATTATCTGAAGATTTAGTATATTTCTTCACCAATATTGGTGTCTTTTACCATCATTATTATATTATCATATATCGTTAAGTTCTAAGGATTAGTGTTATGAAGACTTACATACCGAAAAAGGATGAGATCGAGAGGAATTGGTGGCTTATCAATGCTGAAGGAAGAGTTCTGGGAAGATTAGCCACTGAAGTAGCCGGTTTACTCCGAGGAAAAGGGAAGCCTCAGTATGTCAATTTTTTAGACTGTGGAGATCATGTGATTGTTATCAATGCAGAAAAAATAATTGTCTCCGGAAATAAAACAGCTCAAAAAAAGTATTATTCCCATACAGGTTATCCTGGAGGGATTAAAGAAAAAACCTTAGGAGAAATGATTGAGAACAATCCGGAAGAAGTCATAAAAAAGGCTGTCCGCGGAATGATTCCAAAGAACAAGCTGGGTCAGGCCATACATAAAAAACTAAAGGTTTATCGGGGACCTGATCATCCCCATGAAGCACAGAAACCAAAAGAATATAAGTTTTAGGAGGAGATTTGAGTTTAATACAATATTACGGCACGGGAAGACGGAAGTCATCAGTTGCCAGAGTCTATCTTAGGCCGGGCAAAGGGGACATCACACTATATGTCAACAAGAGGCTGCAGCCTTTTAACAATTTTTTTTCTTTGGAAAGCCATCGAAAAACAATAAAGAAACCTTTGCTTTTAACAGAGACGAGTGATAAATTTGATCTTTTTATCAGAGTCAACGGCGGAGGAATATCAGGCCAGGCAGAAGCGATCCGGTTAGGTGTCTCGAGGGCTTTGGTTGAGTTCAACAAAGAGTTAAGGCCCGTATTAAAAGAATCAGGACTGCTGACCAGAGATGATAGAGTGAAGGAAAGGAAAAAGTATGGATTAAGAGGAGCCCGTAAAGCCCCTCAGTACCATAAGAGATAAACGGAGGATTACAGTTGGTTTCGGTAAATATGAAGGAATTGTTAGAGGCAGGTGTTCATTTTGGCCATCAGACAAGACGGTGGAATCCAAAAATGGAAGAATATATTTTCTGCCAGAGAAATGGGATTTATATTGTAGACTTACAGAAGACCATAAAGATCTTTAAAGAGGCTCTGGATTTTATCGGAAAGCTTGTTGAAGAGGGGAAAGATTTGCTTTTTGTTGGGACTAAAAAGCAGGCTCAGGATATCATCAAAGAGTATGCAGAGAAATGTGAATCAAATTATGTCAATCAGCGATGGTTAGGAGGACTTTTAACCAATTTTGATGTGATACGAGGAAGTGCTGAGAAGCTGATCGAGCTGGAAGAGATGAAGGAAGATGGGAGGTGGGACCTTCTCTTAAAAAAAGAACAGTCAAAGCTGGATAAGGTCTATAAAAAACTCCAGAAGAATATAGGTGGTGTTAAAAACATGACAGAAATGCCCGGAGCCATTTTTGTCGTTGATTCGATAAGAGAGAATATAGCCATTGCTGAAGCAAGGAAGATCAATATCCCTATCATTGCTATTGTGGATACGAACGGAGACCCGGATAACATCGATTTTCCCATTCCGGGAAACGATGATGCTTTGAGAGCTATAGAGCTGTTTACCTCTAAAATCGCGGAGGCTGTTATCGAAGCAAAGAAAAAGCGTGTAGAAAAAGAGCTTATTGAGTCAGAAAAAAAAGAGGAAGTTATAGAGGGAGAAGAACCAGAAGCTTCTGAAGAAGCGGATAAATCGGAACCTTTAGAATCTGATGAGTCAATTAAAGCTGAAATAAAAAAGGAAGATAAGACAGAAGACGAGGATAAGGCAGTAGAGAGAGAAGCTGCAGAGGATAAGAAGACAGCAGAAGGTAAAGATGAAGATAAAAACAAAAAAGGGCCAGAAAAAGAAAAGGTCGGCTCCGAGTCAAAAAAAAAGGCCGGGTCATCTGGAAAGTCTGAATAAGGAAAGGATTTCATAAAATGAAAATCACAGCAAAACTTGTAAATGAACTGCGTCAAATTACAGGAATAGGAATGATGGACTGCAAAGAAGCTCTGCAGGAAAGCGACGGAGATATTGAAAAAGCCATTACCTATCTAAGAAAAAAAGGATATGATAGGGCTAAGGACAAAATGGGGAGAGAAACCACAGAAGGAGTCGTGGGTTCCTACATCCATTCGGATAATAAGCTTGGAGTGTTGGTCGAGGTTAACTGTGAGTCTGATTTTGTGGCAAGGAATGAGGAGTTTAAAGAACTGGTAAAGAATCTCTCTCTGCACATAGCCGCTGCCAATCCCAAGTACATCACTTCAGAGGAAATTCCTGAAGATGTTATCGAAAAGGAGAAAGAGATCATAGTAGAACAGTATAAGGATTCTGATAAACCCCCTGAGATTCTGGAAAGGATTGTCGAGGGGAAACTGAAGAAGTTTTACTCTGAAGTCTGCTTATGGAATCAACCCTATATCAAGGATGATAAAATAACTATAGAAAAATTAGTCTCGACTTATATCACTAAATTCGGTGAGAATATTAAAATAAACAGATTTGCAAGATTTTCAATAGGCAGGCCTTAAAAATTAAAATGCCAGAAGAGAAGCCGGAATATCAGAGGGTTCTTTTAAAGCTTTCCGGTGAAGCTCTTTCTGGAAACAAATCCTTTGGAATAGATATAAAGAAAGCCAGGTCCATTGCTCAGGAAGTCAAGGAACTGCACACATCAGGTGTGCAGGTTGCGATAATGATAGGGGCCGGAAATATATTTCGCGGGACCAGGGGGCGCGAAGTCGGCATAGATAGAGTTTCAGCAGATTATATGGGGATGCTGGCCACGATCATCAATGGGATCGCTTTGCAGGACATTTTGAGTAAGGAAGGGCTGTCTGTGCGTCAGGTTTCTGCTCTTGAGTTAAGGGCGGTTGCTGAGCCGTTTGTTAGAGGAAAGGTTCTCCATTACCTTGAGAGAGGAGAGATCGTTATTTTTACCTCGGGTATAGGAAGTCCTTATTTCACAACAGATACAGCGGCTGCGATGAGAGCTCTGGAAATAAAGGCTGAAGTGATTTTGAAGGCTACAAAAGTGGACGGTGTTTATTCTGCTGACCCTGTCACAGACAAAAACGCAAAAAGATATAATGAAATAAGATATATAGATGTCCTCAAACAGGACTTAAAAGTTATGGATGCGACGGCTATTTCCCTTTGCAAGGATAATGGGCTGCCTATTATCGTGTTCAATATAAAAAAAAGGGGAAATATCAAAAAAATCGTTCTGGGAAAAGACATAGGGACTAAGATTTATTGATAGGGACTTTATTTCTCTTGACTTATAAATTTATTTCATTAAAAGGATAAAACAATGGTCAAACAAGAATTAATAGACTTAGAGAAAAAAATGAATAAGTCAGTTGAACATTTCAGAAAGACTTTATCCAAGTTAAGAACCGGCCGCGCAAACATCAATATATTTGAAGATATTAGGGTCGACTATTACGGTTCAAAGACCCCTGTTAATCAAATTGCGACACTGGCGATACCCGATCCTACTTTGATCACCGTAAAGCCTTATGACCCGTCAATGACTGAAGAGATAGATAAAGCGATCCGTGCCGCTGATTTGGGTCTGAATCCTATTAATGAGGGAGAGATACTGAAGGTCCCCATTCCTCCATTAGATGGGGAAAGACGGAAAGAGATCGCCAAGCATATAAAAAAGTTGCTGGAAGATGAAAAGACAGCCCTTCGCAATATGAGAAGAGATTCCAAAGACATGATAGAAGAGATGGAAAAGGAAAAAGAAATTACCGAAGATGACAAGTTCTGGGGACTGGATAAGCTCCAGGAGATTTTGGATAATTATTACAAAAAAGTTGAAAACATGGCTGAGGCCAAACAAAAAGAGATCTTAGAGATCTGATCTATCAAGTATTTGTTTCTTCCGGCAGTTTTCTTTTAAACCAGTTTTCAGTTGTTCCGAATTTTGTTCTGATCACGACTCCCCATGCCATAATGGTCAAAAGGAAAGAGATAAGAACGCCAAGAATCGGAATGCTGGTCAGCAGGGTTATGAGAATAAAGCCCAGGAATATTGACATAAGAATCGAGGGATGGCTGGTTCCAAATGGCTTTGCGATGCTTTTCCCGAAAAAGTGAAAGATAATCACATTTCCCAATATTTTGATGATAAGAGCCAGCAGAATGAGCGAAAAAAGAATCGGAATGCCTATGACCAATAGAGAGAGGAGCACAGAAAAGAGACAAAGAGCCATAAACAGGATCAAACTCAATAATCCTGTTCCAAAGATCGGCCCAAAAGATTCATTGATTTGGTCAGAGGCATAATATATTTGTCTGGGAAGTATCAGAGCCAGTACAATGGCAAAAATGAGCCAGATAAACGATGTGATCAATTTGAATATTAAGTATAAGGAGAATATATGGGATGAGCGGAGCGTCTTTTTTGTAAAAAGGTCCCCGGGAGATTTGAAGTACAGGGTGTCTCCATTAATAGTGGTTCCCGGATCCCTGGTGAGGCTTCCTCCAATGGAGACGATGTCTCCCATGACTGTGGAACCGGATTTTAGATAGATATCTGAACCTATCCCCAGTATTTCTTCGCCCACTTCCCCTTCCACAGTTATGGAACCCCCGAGAGAGACAACGCTTTCTTTGACTTTCCCCTTTATGATTATATTTCCTCCGAATGAAAAAACATTGGCCCGGATTTCGTCTTCAGCCACATAGATATCACTTTTTATCGTGACTTTATCCTGGGCATGGATTGATAACGGAGCTGAAATCAAGAGAATGGAAAGAACCGTGTATAATAATTTCGATTTCATCTCTTATCTCCTAAAATATATTTTTGTTTCATTGACAATATGACCAAAAGGGTGATCAAAATAGCAAAGAGAACACTGAAAATCTGTATCTCAGTACTCACGACAGGAGTGACAGAACGAATGCTTTTAAGAATGAGCCCTATGAGCTGAAGGGATATATGTATGAGAACACCCATGGATTTAAAGAATTTTATGGATGTTACGAGGGCTTCCCGGGATAAGTTGATTGCTGATTGAAAGAAATTGACGGCAAAATCAGCCAGCCCCTGTTTTGAGAAGGCAAAGAACAGCAAAGAAACAGCAGTAATAAAGATCACAGCGGCTGTTCCGGCTTTAAACCAATCAGACGGGGATGGTCTGACAGGCTTGATTTTTGACATGATTTGGTTGGTGAATCCTTTAGGAGTTTTGTAGCAGGGGATGTTTTTTAGGGCTTCAAGCATACGCTGCTTTTTCTCCATGGATTGTCTGCATTTCCGGCAGGAAGCTAAGTGATTTTCGACATCAGCTTTCTTTTGATCGGTCAGGTCTTCATCCAGATAGGAATACATTTCAGCCGGGTCAAGGCATTTCATAATTTTTCCTCCAGATGAGTTCTGAGCAGTTCTTTGGCTTGAAAAACTCTGTTTTTTACGGTCCCTACAGGGAGATTTTTTATTTCAGCAATTTCTTGATAACTCAGGTCGTTCATATGCCTGCATACAAAAAGCTCTCTCAATCTAGGGGGAAGAAGGTCCAATGCTTTTTCTATCTTTATCCCTAATTCCCTTAGTTCAAGCTGTTTAGGAGCGACCATTTCATTTGATTCGATCTGGGGAGGCGAAAAGTTCTCGTTTTCTTTTATTGGATGGTCAATGGATATGTATTCGATTTTTTTCTTTCTCCAGTGGTCTATTATGTGATTTGATGCGATTTTGAAAAGCCAGGTTTTGAATGTGTACTTGGGATTGAAAGTATGAAGGGCTTTATAGGCTTTTAAAAACACTTCTTGAGTGAATTCAAGGGCGAGATTATAGTTTCGTATGGTCTGACCTATATAATTGATGATTGGATTTTCGTACTTTTTCACGATCATCTCAAAGGATTTGTCATCGCCTTCAATTGTTTTTTTAACAAGTAATTTGTCTTCACTCATGGAGGAGGTTTAATCCCCTTACTTACATACGTATTATAGGTATTTCGGTTTTTTTGAAGCGTTTACTTTATTATTTCCACGTCTTCCGGGACAATTAAGTCAAAGGTTCTGTCAGGCATATCCCTGTTTATTTGAATGCGGCTGAATATGAATTCCTGTTTGTTTCCTGCCCAATCAAAGAATGTAGCTTTTATGATAAACAGAGATTTTTTATCTATATCAAGAAGGATAAAATTCTCTATATCGTTATATTTGGGGATTAATTTGATGTGATAGTTGCTGCCGGCAGCATCTTCTTCTGCGGTTTCAGCGTCATAATCCTGAAGGATATGCGTTTTCCCTGTAAGAAGCGACATGATATTGTTGCTCTGTTCTTCATCCGTTGTATCTTGGATCAAAAGCTGGTTATCTTCCGGGAAATAATATTGGATTTTGTTTTCCGTCAACAGGACTGTTTTTTCCTCCGGTTCCGAGTAAGCCCATTTCATCAATCCCGGTCGCTTGTAATAGACGGTCCCATATTCTGTAAGAGGAGTCGAGACTGAGGAAGAATAATAGACCTGTTTGAACTCGGCCTGGAAGGAAATGAGTGATCGGAGTTTCTGTTCGGTCCGGCTGGCTATATCCGCCGCGTTTTGAGAAAAGCCGGACAGGGATAGGATAAGATAAAAAACAACGCATTTCATTTGGGCTAAATTATATCAAACAATTTCATCAAGGTCTTGTTTTTTTCGGCTTTCCCTTTTAAATTGGAATTCTTTTTGTTATAAAGCCTATTATGCAGGGTGTTTATTTTGCTGTTCTCCTCGGCTATATGGGACTGCTGCTTCTTGTCAGCTTTCTGTTCTCCAGGCGTATACGCAGTGTGGAGGATTTTTTCTTGGCTTCCCGAAGGCTTCCCGGAATTTTGGTTTATCTTTCTGTCACAGCATCATGGATCGGAGCGGCAGCTACTCTCGTATCCGTGGATGAAGCCTATATCAATGGATTGAGTTCGTTCTGGGTCATGGGATTTCCTTCAGTGGTAACAGTGCTTATTTTTGCTGTTTTTCTTGCGTCCCGTATTCAAAAGCTTCCTATCGTCAGCCTGCCTGACCTTGTGGAGATGCGGTACGGCAGAGCTGTCAGGCATATGGCCTCTGTGATCATTGTATGGTATATGGTTGTACTGGCATCAAGTCAAATGGTGGCCGCCGGAAAATTCCTGTGTGAGTTTATTGGAACGACTTATGTCAACGGGTTGCTTTTAGGAGTCGGTGTGGTTTTGATTTATTCCGTTTTTGGTGGTTTTTTTTCAGTAGTGATCACGGACGGATTTCAATTTTTTTGTATCGTGGTTGGCATGACAGGACTTTGTATTTTTCTGTTCAGCTCCTCTTCTCTTTCAGATGTTTCTTTTTTAGCGCAGGAGTTTGGGAAAACCCATTATTTTAATTTTTTTTACAATTTTGAAAGAAGCTTTCTGGTGTTTGTTTCCTTTACGGCAGCATGGACTATCTCCCCTATCGTCTGGCAGAGGATTCAATCTGCCCGCACAAAAAAGGAGGCTCAAAAGGGCCTTTTTGCTTCGTCAGCGACTTTTTTATTGTACTACGGAGCTGTTACCCTCATAGGGATGCTTTCTTTAGCCTTGTTTTCCTCCGCGGATCAGGGGGAACAGATTCTTTCTGCCATTATATCCGGGAAGTCAGGATATATACTGGGAGGGATTTTATTCATAGCCATTACCGCAGCATTGATGTCCACCATGGATACGGCCATAAATACAGGCGCTCTATCTTTGACCCGTGATGTGTTTCAACAAATATTCCGCATCAGCCAATCAAAGCATACTGTTTTTCTGAGCAGGGCCGCAACTCTGGTAGTGGGAGGAATGGCCTTTCTCATAGCGACCAGGATGCAGAGTATTTTAAAAACACTGGGATTGGCCTCGGAGATAATGTGTGCGGGTTTTTTTATTCCCGGGATTGCGATGCTTTATTTCAAGAAGAAAAAATTTTTTGCAGGACTTCTAAGTCTTTCATCAGGAACACTTTTTTCATTCATTGGTTTTTTATCAGGTACCGGAATGATCCATTTGAAATGGCCGGAATGGCCTTATTCCGTTCCCTTGGGATTAGGGATCAGTGGTTTGAGTTTTTTGGTGGGATGGGTCATAGACGGCCGCCATTAGACTTTTCCTCTTTACTCTTTAGCGGCCACTGATTATTATGTATCTAATGTCTGTTTTTGAGAGAATTTATTGGGCTATAATAGGCCTGTCAGGGAGGTTCCTGATTTGGCTTTTAGGGATATCGACCCGGAAGACGGTGCTGGGGGAAAAACCGTATATCAAATTAAGAAAATCTCAAAAGCCTGTCATTTTTATTCTATGGCATGGAAGGATTCTGTTTGCTTCTTATTTTTTCAGGAAGAGAGGCATATCCGCTTTAGTCAGTCCCAGCAGGGATGGAGAAATCATAGCCCGGATTTTATCCGGATGGGGATACAAATTGTTGAGAGGTTCCGGTTCTCATCCTGTAGTGGACGAATGGAAAAAAATGATAAAATTGATGACCTCAGGTGGTGAATTGATCATAGTCGCAGATGGTCCAAAAGGTCCTGAGAGAGAAATGAAACCCGGCGCTGTTCGTCTTGCACAGGAAACAGGAGCTTATTTGGTTCCGTTTACTTATTCTTCAAAAAAGGGGAAGTTTTTTAAAAGCTGGGATCGTTTTCTGTTTTTTTATCCTTTTACAAGATTGGTTGTGGTTTATGGGGAGCCCATAAAGATCAATACGGATTTGAAACCTGAGGAATTTGAAAGAGAACGCCTTAGGGCTGAAAAATCATTGAGAGAGCTTGAAGAAATGGCTGATAAGTATTTTTAATCCCTTTGGAACTTTTTATCCTTGATAAGCTCCTCAGCGCTTTTTTTTGCATTGCCCACATCGGATTTCCAGCAGGGATCGTCTTCCATGGAAAGCACAAACTCAAGTTCTTCCCTGGCTCTTTCTATTTCGTTCATAGCAAGGAGAGTCTCTCCTAAAAAGAGCCTTGTGTTTGCATCCTCCGGCCCTATCTCAATGGATTTTTCCAGCAGTTTCAAAGATTCCTCATTATCCCCGCCGGCAAAACCGGGAAGCTTGAAATAAACCCGGCCCAGCACTCTGTAAGCGCCTCCGTCTTCATATTTCGGGTCTAGTTCAATCACTTTATTCATATCGCTTTTTATTGGCTTGACAAGGAACAAACTTTTTAAGACACCTCTGCTCTCCCCGTATTTTCCATTGTTGACTCCCCTCCAGTAATATCCATCCGGTTGTTCGGGACTGAGCTGGATGGCCTTTTCAGCATAATAGATAGCTTGAGAAAAAATATTCTTTCTTTCTTTATTACTCTTAGTGTGTTCTCCGATGTAATAGAACATTCTTGCAATCTTCCAGTAGGGTTCATATTTGTCTTCTGTCAGGTTCAGGGCTTTTCGATAGAGATCCAGGGCTTTCTCTGCTGTTTCCATGTCTGACATGGTTTCATACAATTCATCTGCTTGGGTGAGTATCTGCTCTGCATCCTGACTCAAGAGAGCGAGCGGGAAGATAAGTATGACAAGGAGTTTAAAAATTGTAGCCCTCATTGCTTTCTCCTTCTTTGTTTATTTTGAATATATATATCACTTATGTGTAAAAAATGACAGAATAATTTGTTATAATAAAAAAAATGGGTGTGTATCTAGGCTGTGAAGCACGGAAGTACTTAGAGGGTCTGGCCCTCGCCCGTTCCTGTTTGGAAGGGATCCTTATCGGCCATAAGCGGGGGCATGAATATTATATTGAACAGGTTTTTCCCTTACATAAGGCTCTTTGTATGACGGAAGAGAGCTTCACGGAGATCAACCGGCATTTTGATGATAAAGTGGTTGGGTTTTACACCTTTTCTTTAGAAGAAAGAGAAGCTGAAAAATTTTTTGTTCCTTTTGCTGTGGGAAAAGTTCTTTTAAGGATAAAAACGGACAGAAAAAAGGGTATTTCAGTGAATTCTTTTTGCATAGATTATGATGATGCGTTTATCCTGAAATCAGTTGATACCCACATCATTAACAGGGAGTAGATTTTAATGGAAAGGGACCTTGATAAAGACAAGCAAAGATTTTTACTCAAATTAGCGCGTGATTCCATAAAGTATTATCTGGAAAAGGGGAAACACATAGATGTTGAGGCCGAGGAAGGTGTTTTAAAGGAAAAAAGGGGAGCTTTTGTAACTATCAAACACAATCATCAATTAAGAGGATGCATAGGATATCCCACTCCCAGTTACCCTTTGTACAAGACCATTATCGAAGCTTCTGTCATGGCAGCCGCAAAGGATCCGCGGTTTCTGCCCGTTGGGAAAGAGGAATTTCCTGATATCGATATTGAGATTTCCGTGCTTTCCGTTCCAAAAAGAATAAAGGATATTTCTGAAATAGAAGTAGGGAAACACGGTATCATCATTTCCAAAGGCTTTCATTCAGGCCTTCTTCTGCCACAGGTTCCTATGGAATATGGATGGGATTTGGAGACATATCTCAGACACGGATGTCTGAAAGCGGGGTTGGAGGAAGACGCATGGAAAAAAGGGGCGGAAATAGAGATATTCACTGCCCAGGTTTTTTCAGAGCTGGATTTTGACCTCTAGCCTGGTTATTCACGAGTCGATGTGAGAATCAGGTATGGCTTGTGTTTTTGGCTTTCATCAGGCAAGCTGGTTATTCAGCCCGCTGATATTCTCCAGCGAGGGATCTCAGCTTTCTCATCTTTTCGACTAGACGAAGGGGAGGCTCGACATTTCCTTCTTTTCCAGGAAGTGGGAAATTTTTTAGAGCCTGTTCATAGGCGGCAAGCGCTGATTCTTCATTCCCTGTGATTTCTAAGACCATCCCCTTAAACCAGTATCCAGAGGAGTCGTCGGGAAAGGAAGAGATTAACTTTTCCGCCACACGGAGGACTTCTTCCGCATTTTCTAAGTAGATAAAAACACTGGCTTCCTGGATAAGTCTTTCTTTTTCGCCGGTCGGAGGAGAAGGCACAATAATATCATTCGAACGAAGTCTTTCCTTTCCCAATGTTGCCGCAATCCATACATGAGTTCCAGGAGAAAGAATAACTGAGGATGGAATTTCATATAGAGCTTCATAAATCTTTCCGGGAGTGAAAGTCCATATTTTTTCTTCGGGTGCTCGAATGAGCTGAACTTCTGTTTCAGGCCTATGATACTCTGCTTTCTTCTTCCCCTTTTCAGACAACATGACGGTAACGCTCTTATTCCAAAAATCTTCTGGACAGGAAACTACGAGTGATTCGATTTGTTTTCCTTTGTCTGTGTTAAGAACTTTCTTGTCAATATCCTGCTGGAGAAGTTTGCGGCTGAACAGTCTGATTTTCAATAGAGAGCCTTGCCCGTTAACTCCCTGAATGAATTTTAGAGAAATGTCAATGAGAAGTTCTTTCTGCTTCTCTTGTGAAATGGTTTTTTGTTCTAAGCCTGAATCCGAAATTTTTCGAGTATTTAAAAACCAAAAGCCGATGATAATCACCAAGACGAGAACGATTGCCAAAAGAAAACGTTTCTTCATTAGTTCCCCCATTTATTATATCCTTTAAGGGTGATATTGTACCGACAATTCCCTTTTTCAGCATTCCCTGCTATTGGATACGGGTGCCCGTCAGGGCCAATTCTTTCTCCGGGGGCATTGATTCCTGTTCCTGCCGAGCTGGAGCAGTAGCCTGTTCGGCTACTTGGGTCTTCTTGAGGATAAGGATAGATGTTATTGTCCGAACCCAGATATCTATCAGGAGGAGAATAGCGCATCACGCAGCATATATCTCCGGACCAGAGCCCTCCCCGGCGAGCGATTTCATACCCATTTCCTGCTTCCCACATTTCATCTCCATGATGCACCATATTGACAGCATGACCCAACTCATGGGCTATGCTTGATGCATAATTTTTTAGAAATCCTCCCTCGGCTCCTTTTTCTGCATACACTGCCTTCATGAATGGATCTAAGGTATCGATTATGACTTTATCAACAACATTCGGCGTTCCTATGCATGGCCAGACCTGACCGCCTAAACCAACAAGTGGTTCTTCACAAAGGTAAAGCCCCTTCTGGCCATCTTGGGAAGCTAGGGTTGCGAAACCCCTGTTGAAGTTGACGATACGGTCATCATCGTATTCTTCCTTGTCTATGAGATGAATCATGAGGCCTGTTTCAGTGAAGTAACTAACACCCATCCCGATTTCGTCGTAGATGAAAATGTCTTTTCTTTTCGGACTGAAATACCATTCCCTCCAGATGCCGTTGACAAAAAATCCTCGATATTCTTCATAGTTGGAAAAGCCGTCTCCGTCTTGTTTGGATTCGGGTTCCGGGTCTTCGTCCTCCTCCGCAGATTGAGAGATGACATCGAACTGTTCTTCCCACATATCGGCAATGTGGTCTTCATCGTCATCATAAGGGATGGTGATATAGTCTTGGCCATACTCTGTTAGACATTGGTACCAGTGTCCTTCGACATTGACTTCAGCCTTCAACTTTCCCCAAGCTCCGTAATCCAACGATTGAACCTTCACCGTCATGCTGCTAGCGGCTTTGGTCGATTCGATGACCCAACCATCCTCCGTCTTTTCTGGAGGGGTGAAGTCATTTTGTCCTTCGAGAAATTCCAAGTCCAGCTCGGTCCTCTCGCCTTTGTTCATGGCGTAGCCTTTTTCTCGGCTGACTTCGAAAAGGGTGAATCTCCATTTTCCCTTTAGACTGTCGTATTTTTCGATCTTAGCCATGATATCGAGGGAGTTTTTTTCTTCTCCGCCTTTGGGCCGCCAATATTTGTTTGGCTTTTCCATGGCACACTGGATGTCGCTGACTTTCGAAATATCCCATTCGACCTCGTTGACTACGGTATTGTTCAGCCACCTGTGGCTGAAACTGCCGCGCATTCTTCCTTCATCCAGCACACGGGTTTCTCTGTCCCACTGGATAGGCAAAGATTGAGGAATTAAAGAGGCGGATCTTTCGATGGTTGCTTTGATGGATTCAGCGCTTGTTGGACCATCCAGTGTCGGGCCGCCGATATGGCCGAAAGGAAGGAAAAAGATGTGCGACTTTGAGACGTAATAACCCAGGTAGGCCGGTAAATTCATGGTATGTTCAGTTGGAGCACCATAAGAAATCATGGTTACGGTCTCTTCAAAGGTTTGAGTTTGGCCGGGGGCTGAGCCGAAAGAGTAAGATCCGTGGGGGAGGACGCTCTTCAACGGGTCATCATCGGACAGGCTATAGTAAATGTAACCAGTTGAGATGACTGGTCCGGGACCTTCTCCGGATCCCGAATACTGCGTTTCTCCTGACCGATTGACGAATTTGCCGCTTGTTGTTCCGATCCATGATGAGCCGTTATCCTCAAGTTTTACCATCTGTCCCACGAGACGGCCTCTTTTGTCTCTGATGTCGTTTTTCCTGGTTTCCTTCCAATTGACATCAAGCTGCCATTCGGTAATCACTTCTCCTGATGCTCCTAAGCCCGGCCCTGGCAGCTTTTTTTGGCGGACAATGATTTTTCCTCTCCACACAAAGGGAATTTCTTCCTGTTTCCCGAAAAAATTTCCAATGAAAAAAACCATACTCAAGATGACAATCACTATGGTCTTTTTTCCCTTCACTTTTTATTCTCCTGATATTTTTTCCAAATACGGTAAAAAATCCCTTTTTGCTTCTGAAATTTTGTGTCTTCAAATACACACATAATGTATGAAATACATAAAAATAATATTTCATTAAGAAGCGTGAATCAATCCTCTTTATGGGTGATTCTAGGGGTGATTTTGCAAAAACTCAGTGATTATGATACAGGTGCTGAGAATTCCCCCGAAAAAATGGACACCCTATAAAGTTTGAGCAGCATCTTGATAATACTCCAAAGGACTATTTTGATTCAAGGCGGAATGTCTTCTTTGTCGATTGTAAAAGATTTCAATATATTCAAAGATGGCCCGACGGGCTTGACCTTTGCCGGGAAAAGAATGTTCCTTATCCAGAAGATATTCCTGCTTCCACCTGTGCAGCATGTTCTCATGGATCCCTAAATCCCGGGCAACGCTTCTGACTGTCCTGTCGCCATCCAGAATGAGTCTGACGGCGCCTTCCTTAAATTCCCGATCGTATCTCCTACGACCTTTCGGTTCTTCCATAGCAAACCTCCAAGTCTGATATTTTGTCAAACTTTTCGGTGTGTCTATGAAAGTGGGGGAAGTCCACATCATATATAGGAAAATTTGGATCAAGTCAACAAGTGATCCACAGAAAAGAGAGAATACCAGAAAATCAGCATAATAGAGGCTTATAAAGAAAAAAAATCTCCCTTGTCCCTGAAATATGGGATTAAAATATTACATATATTCTGATAGTTCCTCAGCACAGGCTGTTCAGCAGGAACTGTCAGCCGGGAGTTTTGCAGAATATTTTTAAAGTTAAGACATAACAAGCTGGTAAAGCCGATATTGCTATGTCCTCATCCCAAATGTCAAACGGATCTGTATCTTGTAAATCGCCACATCATAATGTATATTACTCTGGGATATTAAAAACAGCATCATGGCCACTTCGTTATCGCAAATAACCGATCGGATGGACAATCTGTATGAGTTCGATCGCGAGCCTGTTTCTTTGGATAAGCTGCAAACCGGGGCCCGTTTTGCAGGGCTTTTTGCCGGCGAACATGTGGCAGCCACGGAATTTGTGATCGGTGCTTTTTTTGTACTCCACGGCGTAAGCCTACATGATTTGCTCCTTGGCTTGATGCTGGGAAATCTGCTGGCAGTCCTGTCTTGGACATTCATCTGTGCTCCGATTGCCACCCAGACACGCCTGACTTTGTACTGGTATTTAAGGAAGATGGCCGGTCCCGGGCTCAATGTTATCTATAACCTTGCCAATGCCATCCTCTATTGCATACTGGCCGGGGCTATGATCGGTGTTTCTGCTACCGCTCTCGGGCTTGTTTTCGGGATCGACATCCCTTCCCTGGATGATGTGTTTCCCAGCAGCTTGGGTTGGGTTTGTTTGACCTTGGCCATCGGGATCCTTTTTACTGTATTGGCTGTACTGGGATTCGAGAAGTTGAGCCGGTTTGCCCAGGTGTGCTCACCATGGATTTTTGTTTTGTTCATTGCAGGAGCTCTGGCTCTTCTTCCTCGCCTGGGGGTACATGCCAATTTCGATAATTTTTTTGCTGTAGCCAAAACCAAGATTTGGAGCGGAGTGGCAGCTGAAGGCCAAGAAAAATTCCGCATGGCGCATGTCCTGTTTTTTGCATGGTTCTGCAATCTTGCCATGCACATCGGACTTTCGGATATGGCCCTATTCCGGTATGCTAAGAAGTGGACCTACGGGCTTTATTCTGCGTTTGGAATGTATGGCGGGCATTTTCTCGCATGGATTTGTTCAGGAATAATGGTTGCAGCTATAGGGCGTGAGATGCATCCTGGACTAATGGCTTTTGAAGCTGCGGGATTGGCCGGCGCCGCCGGTGTTTTCATAGCAGGTTGGACCACGGCAAATCCCACGTTGTATAGAGCAGGCCTTGCTCTGCAGGTCATAACGCCCAATTGGCCCCGCTGGAAGGTAACCCTGACTGCAGGCCTTTTGACAACCATCCTCTCATGTTTCCCTGTCTTTTTCGTGAAGCTTTTGGATTATGTGGCGATTTATGGTCTGGTTTTAATGCCCATCGGTGCAATCGTCCTTGCCGAGCATTGGTTTTTTCCCCTGTTTAAGATCGAACAATTTCAAGCCGAAAAAAATAAAAAGCTTTTCAATGGGAGGGCATTGATCGTATGGATCGGGACATTAGCGGTCTGTTCTTTCTTGCCTTTGCATCTTTTTTTTCGATGGCTGCCGGGATACTGCTTGGCCCTGATTGCCTATATCCTGCTCCATGTCATACGGAAAAAGGAAGGAGCCAAACCAAGGGATTCGAAGGAGGTGATATGATGCGAAAAATAGCGCTGTCATCCCTTTCCGGAATCAGCCTTCTGTGCTGCCTGGCCTCGCCTTTTTTATTCCTTTGGGGTCAAGTAAGTGAAAAGAACTACAAATGGATCTTTTTATTGGCTTCTTTTTTCTGGTTTTTCTTTGCTTCTCTGCGGGTTTTGATTCAAAAAAGAAATCAGCGGTCCGACGGAAACCACTGATAAAACCAATTTCCGGATGAGGGCGGCCCGGCTGCAGGGAAAGTCACTGGGAGTGGGGAGATCTATATCCTTGATCACCCTCAATGCCTCCTGCCGACTGCCTATAGATCACTTCAAAGTCGCGCTGCGGGATGTCTCCCGAAGTTTTCCATCCACAGAATTTTTCTTCCCAAGTGCCATTCTTAATATAATCTTGTTAATATAATCTTGCATGTCGTTGGAACAAAATGAATAATAAATACATCGCCATTTTTTTATGAATAGGTCAGGTTAACATACATAAAACACAATAATTTAAGAGGTTCTAATGAAAACATACAAACTAGTACTGCTTGGTTTTGGCAATGTAGGACAGGCGCTGGTCCGGCTGCTTCTTGAAAAACGCTCAGAACTCGAGCACCGCTACTCAATCCGCTTTTTGGTTGCTGCTGTAGCCACCCGCACTCACGGACGGGCGTTAAACCCTGATGGGCTTGACCTGGGAAAAGCGCTTGAGATCATGGAATCTGGCAACTCGCTGGATGAACTCTCACCCTCGCCGGCACCCATAGACAATCGCGAATTGATCAACGCTAGCGGTGCGGATGTAATGTTCGAGAACACGCCCGTCAGCTACAAGGATGGGCAGCCTGCTATCTCTTATATCGAGACTGCGCTGGAGAATAACATGCATGCCATCACCGCTAACAAAGGTACTGTAGTTCACGGCTGCCACCACCTCCAAGACTTAGCTGCCGATCATGGTGTTAAATTCTTTTTTGAATCAACGGTGATGGATGGAGTACCGATTTTCTCCTCCTTCCGTCAATTACCAGTCGTGGGTTTGATCTCCATCTGGGGCGTGCTGAATTCCACTACCAACCTGATTCTCTCCCGCCTGGAAGCAGGTGACAGCTTTGATGAGGCGGTCAGGTATTCTCAAGAGATCGGCATTGCTGAGACTGATCCCAGCGGAGACATTGATGGCTGGGATGCAGCTGTCAAGCTGGCGGCCTTGATCACGGTGCTGATGGACCACCCCTTTACGCCCGATATGGTTGATCGCACTGGAATCAGAAGCATCACTCCCGAGATGATCGCTAAAGCGAAAGCGGAGGGCAAACGCTATAAGCTTGTGGCCCATGCCTGGAAGGAAGGCGAGAAAATCAAAGCTAAAGTTTCTCCGGAGCTGGTTAGTTCGAATTCAATACTCTACAACATCAACGAGACTACTGCCATCGTCCAGTTCAAATCAGATGTGCTGGGAAAGTTATCCTTCATTGAGGAAGACCTCGGCCCCCGTACCACCGCTTACGGTCTGCTGGCGGATTTTATCAATGCAGTGAGAGGGTGATTTGTTATTTCGTCTTAAGCTCAATCACCCCTTTTTTCTCAAGACTATAGAAAAATTCTGCCGATTTTTCGGGCAGAGGACCGCCACATTCAGCCAGAACAGCCTGGGCTATCTCGAGCATGGTTCTTTTACCATCAATGAAATTGGCCAATTCCCAAGCAGCATACGGATACTTAAAAACCTCATGTGATTCGGGGAGATCGGAATCCATATCTACCTCCATCTGAGCCACCATGCCTTTTGCTTTTTTTGCAGGGATCAGCTTGCTCATCTTTTCTTCTTCTGGAGCTAATCCCAATTTCTGAGGCTTAATACCATGCTCTCTACACCAAAATTTATAAAATTCATTAAGGGATTTTAATGACACCTTCATTTCATTATTAAAATTAGCTGACTCGATTTCAATACTTCTTATCGCATCTTTATCATCTTCAGCTATTAACTGGATAGTCTTTAAATTCGCAATTTCATGCTTGTAAGACTGCTCCATCGTTATGGCTGCTTTTTTATAGGCTGTATAAAGGTCAGCAGCTTCTGCCGTCTGTATCAAATTTACGGAATACTCATACTTATCCGCTATTCTTCTCCGGCCTTTACCAGCCGACAAGGCCGCAAAAGTGCGGGCATCTTCCAGCTTGGCCCTTGTGACCGTTATGGCGGAAACTGCAGCAATAAAGGCCACCCGCTTTAACTGAGTCGGATCACATTTATCAGGAGTATCCAGGCTGCTGTGGTAAAAATCATCAGGCCAGCAGTTGAAAAACGCCATCGGAATTTTAACATTGCTGTTACTGAAAACCATATGGTCGCTGCCCGAGTCAAAACCTATGATATTCAGGAGGAAAGGATGCTGAGCACCTAAAGGGCTGGCTATCTGAAGAGCTAATTTTCCATAATAAGGGCTTACACCGTTGTTATTCATTTCCCGCGTTAGCTCTGCGAACTCTTGGATAATATCATTAAAAAAAGTGGGCCTAGCCCAAGCTGACCTACTGAGATAAAAAATTGAGCGGGTCTTGAATAAATTTTCACCGACCATGTCCATGTTGATACCGGCAAAGACACGTTCCATCTCATCCGGATGTTTCTTAACATATGCTCTTGAGCCGGAAAATTCAGGAACCCATAAAAAGCGGATACTCCTTCTCGGCTTTTTTATCACTCCCTTTTTGACAAGCTCAAGGATTGTTCTTCCTGTCTCCAGAGTACAGGCAACGCCGCTTAGGTTGTCATTGGCGCCCTGTTTGGCAATCCCTTCAAAAAGATGAGCAACAAGCAGTAGTTCCTGTTCCGATCTGTCTGTTCCTGGAATAAGGCCGGTTACCACTTCCAGTTTACCGGGATATTCTTTTGTTTCCACCTCCGCCTGGACAGTTATCTTTTTCCCTTGTTTAAGTTGGGCGATTAACTCCCGTCCTTTGGTGTAGCTAATCAGAAAACCGAACCCCCCCTTGGTGTTTTCTGCTGGGTGGACGGAACTCCAGACCAGCATATCAGGATATCTTTCCGGATATCTGACTTCGTAGGCTACTGCCCCGGCCGCCCCATATTTATTGACAGCGGCCTTGAAGATTGAGCTGATATTGCCTTCGGAAATGACTACTTTCCCTGTCACATCTATGTCTTTATAACTTTCTTCACTGTTGCCGTGGGGAACATAGACCAGCTCTGTCTCCACATTGCTGCTTTTTGACCCTTTTGCCAGTGAAGCTGCCACCCTATCATGGTCGGCGATTACCTCTTTGCGGGGACTGGTGATGGTTAGTCTGCCCCTGACCGCATCCCACTGCGGATCGGAATCAAATTTCTCAACATGAACATCCGAGAAGCCGTATTGCTTCAGGATATCAAGCATAAAATCCGTTTCTCGGTAATTTTCGAGGTACTCTCTTTCTGGTCTGTTCATCTCGTAGGGAGCCATCTGCATTATGTTATTTACCTGTAACTGCCCTGATACTTCTGCAATAATTTCCCAGATAAGGTTCTCTTTCAGTAAAATTGTCTTCTGGGCCAAAGCACTTCCTGAGAACAGTAAGCATAAGGCAATTAATAAAGAACTGATCTTCTTAAATGAAAACATAAGGAACTCTCCTCTAAATTAATTTGGATTTTTTGGTTTTGTTAAACAATTCTGAATAATTTAATATATACTCAAAATACAAATTTATACAATATTATATTTGGTAATTGATATACATACTTAACCTGATCTATTAATAAAAAATGGCGATTAAAATTAAATACCTAACCAGGAAAATAGCTGCTATCGTCATTCTTATAATAATCTTGCATATCGCTTGAACAAAATGAATAATAAATACATTATCATCTTTATGAATAGGTCATGTTAATTAAAGGAGGATCACATGTTTAGCGCAAAAATCTACAAGGAGCGCCGGCAACGGCTTAGAACCCAAGTCTCTTCAGGTTTAATCCTTTTGCTAGGAAACGACGAAAGCCCTATGAACTACCTGGATAATCCATATCCTTTCCGTCAGGACAGTTCTTTTTTGTACTTTTTTGGCCTGTCTTATCCTGGTCTGGTTGGTGTAATCGATGTTGAAGAAGGGCGGGACATCATTTTGGGAACAGACCTGACTGTGGAAGACATCGTTTGGATGGGGAAACAGCCCAGCCTCGAGGAGAAATGCGCCCGAGCAGGGGTTAAAGAAACTTTGGATATGGCAGAAATCAAAAACCTTCTCACCGAAGCGCGTTTAAAAAAGCGGCCAATCCATTTTCTCCCGTCCTACCGCTGCGAACATATCCTTAAATTGTCAGATTGGCTGGAAATGCCGCAGGAGAAGGTCGAGAAATCCGCATCCATTGAGCTCATTATGGCTGTTGTGGATCAGAGACAATGCAAAACACCAGAAGAAACAGAAGAAATTGGAAAAGCTGTGAATATTTCCGCTGATATGCATCTTAAAGCCATGAAGATGGCCCGACCAGGCATCACTGAAGCTCAGATAGCTGCAGCCGTTCACCAAGTTGCGCTGGCTGCGGGAGGACAAATCTCTTTTCCGATCATAGCTACAGTTAACGGGCAAATACTTCACAATCATAGTTATGACAACGTCCTTAAGAGCGGGCAGATGTTTCTTTTAGATGCTGGGGCTGAAACAGCCATGGGTTACGCCGGTGACCTGTCCAGCACCATGCCCGTGGACAAACATTTCACTCCACGCCAAAAGGAGATCTACCAGATCTGCCTAAACGCCCATGAAGCTGCCATTGCTGCTTTGAAACCGGGTATACCCTTCAAGGATATCCATCTCTTAGCCTGTCGAGTCATTGCTCAAGGATTAAAAGATCTGGGTTTCATGAAGGGAGATGTAGAGGAAGCAGTGGCTGCAGGCGCTCATGCCCTGTTTTTTCCATGCGGGACAGGGCATATGATGGGACTTGATGTTCACGACATGGAAAACCTTGGGGAAACGTATGTTGGGTACTGCGGTAAGGAAAAAAGCACCCAATTCGGACTCAAATCTCTCCGGCTGGCCAGAAAACTAGAGCCCGGATTTGTCATCACCATTGAACCTGGGATCTATTTTATCCCCGAGTTAATCAATATGTGGAAAGCAGAAGGCAAATTCACCCAGTTTATAAATTACGATAAGGTTGAAACCTACAAGGACTTTGGTGGCCTTCGGAACGAAGAGGACTTTTTGATTACCGAGGATGGTTACCGCCTCTTGGGAAAGCCTATCCCCAAGACCATCGAAGATGTGGAAGCCATGAAAGCTTGAGAGAACACATGGGAAAGGGAAGCCTGGAAACTTGGTGATATATCCTGCCCAATTTCCATCTGGGGAGAATAATAAGATAACATGATGATGTGAAGCACCTCCCGCGACCCTGATTAATACTTCTTGACAGGTTGAGGTTTCTGATTTATGTTGTTTTCATCTCAATCGACGATCTCAACCACTGGATTGAGCCCCCCGTTAGCCACCGAGCTCAGTGATCAGTTCGTGGATGCGGTCCAGCCCTGGGCGCAGATAGTCCGGAGGCAGGCCGAAGCTGATTCGGAGATGATGGTCCAGGCCGAAGTGATCGCCGGGTACGATAAGCACGCTCTTCTCCCGCATGAGACGATCTACAAGTTCAGTCGAATTGATATTCAAGTGGTAGCGCACAAAAGCGATGGCGGCCGCCTGCGGGGGGACCACACTGAATGTTCCCTCGTGTTCTTTCATCCAAGCGTCAAGGATCGGATAGCCCCGGCGGATGTAATCACGGCCGCGCTGAAGGAGACGCGGGCGCACTTCAGGCGATAGAGCAATGGCTGCCAGTTTATTGGACAGTGTAGCTGCGCTGATGGTTGTGTATTCGTGACGGGCCCAGATATCGTCCACTGTCTCCGCGGGTCCCACCACCCAGCCGATGCGTACGCCGGGGATGCCGTAGGCCTTGCTCAAGCTGTTGTGAGCCAGCACCTTGGGGTAACGTCCCCAGAAAGAAGGTGTCTGCGTGTCGGTCAATCGTTCTCCGCCGCTGTACACCTCGTCGGCAAGGATCCACGCCCCGACTCTGTCTGCGACAGCGATAACAGCGTCCATCTCGGCTTCAGTCAAAATGCGGCCGGTAGGGTTGTTGGGATTGCAGACAGCGATGAGTTTGGTCTTATTGGAAACGGCCTTATTCAATTCGTCCAGGTCGGGAGCCCAGCTTTCTTCCTCTTTCAGGTTGAAGGTCTTTACCCGGAAACCCAGGTTGTGGGCGACACCCCAAATCTGCATATAGTTGGGCAGCATTATCACCAGTTCTTCCCCAGGGCGGAGCATAGTCTGGAGAGCGATGAAATTCGCTTCGGCACAGCCCACGGTCACGAGCACGTTGTCAGCGGCTGCATTGGGATAAAGGGCGGCGATCCGCTCCCGCAGCTCGATAATCCCGTTGGCCTGGGCATAGTTCAGCTCGGTGGACAGCAGGTTGTCAATCGCAGCCGGATCATCCACCAGCTCGCGGACCGGCATAGGATGAACACCGCTCTCTGAAAGGTTGTAGTCAACGGCATTCTCCCATTTGGACATCATCCGTTCCATCAAAAAAGGCTGAAAGCCGGGTTTTTCTTTAGCTGTCATAGGCTCCTCCTCAAGATATTTAAGCCTTGCACGCTCACTCTTAAGCGTGTATTACATTGTATTTTTTATACAACATTTCTGTCTGAAGAGCAAGCAGGATTCTTTGGAATCTGGATGTGAATGTCAAATCATCACACCTGAAAACCGGCATTTTCCATGGACCTTGCAAAAGACATGAGGACATCAAGGATGAGTCACCGGGTTATGTCATACAAAACCCAGCTATTCCATGATTTCCAAGGCATGATAGACGGCCTTGGCGATCTGAATGTCTTGAACTGCCACCCCGGTCAGGTCTGCGATGGTAATCTGTTCCTCGGATGTTCTGCGGAGTTCTGGACGGACGATCACGTTCCCCAATTCCACGATCCGCTCTTTTTCCAGCACTCCGGCCTTCAGGGCCTGATGGATCTCACCCCGCACGAGACACTGGCTGATACTGTCGGCGACGACGATATCGGCTTTTTGGAGAATTTTTGGATCCAGCTCAATCTTCTCCGGAGTATCCGATCCCATCGCGGTAATATGCGTTCCCTTACGGACCTTATCGGCGGACAACAAAGGAGATTTAGAGGGTGTTGCCGTGACGATAAGATTGCAGTGAGCGGCAATATCTTCGGTATTCAAAGTCGTTTGGATGCGGTATTCCAAAGGTTCCATGTCCTTTCTGTACTCGTCCAGTTCGTTCTGATTCATGCCCCACACCATGACATCCTTGCAGTCAATGACAGACGCTAAATATTCAAGCTGCATTCGGCCTTGGGTGCCAGCACCTATGACTCCTATACAATCGATGTTTTTCGGAGCCAGATATTTAGCGCTTACAGCGCCTGCGGCTGCGGTACGTACGTTCGTGAGATGGCACTCGTCCAGAAGAGCACAGGCCAGCTCGCCTGTTCCTTTTTTAAAAAGCAGTATGAGTCCATCACTTGTATACCGGCTTGAAGAGGGACTCTCGAAAAATCCGGAAGCGATTTTGATGGCATAATAATCATCATCTAAGAGATAGCCGTATTTTATGTGGACATCGCCTGGAGGCTCTTTGAAAAGCAGCTCCCCAACAGGAGGGATCACTGCTTTGCCTTGGGAATAGGCAACAAATCCTTCTTCGATCTCTTGGATGGGTTGAAGTGACTTCAATACGCCCTTGATTTGAGCGAGATTATAAATTTTATTCATTTCAGATCTCCTTTTCCGGTTTACAACAATTATAGAATCAATGGCAGATGTTTACAAATCTGGATGATGAACGAGTCGAGGTTGCTGTGATATTGCGAAGAACAAAGTGATGAAGCCGTCTCATTGGAAAACGAAGCATATTGAGATCACTACGTCGCTGCGCTCCTCGTGATGACATGAGGAACGACAGCTACATCTGAATGTCGCAAAGGTGCGGGCTGATTTTATGAATAACTAGGAGATTTTGCGGAAGCGGAGATATACAAGATACAACACCAATATCAAGAAGTTGACCGTAATAACGGAAAGAGACATGAACGAGGCGTACAGTTCCTTTCCCATCAGGTCATAGAGTGAAAAAAATATGACACATAGGTTTATGACAAGAAGAATCTTTCCTGCTTTTGGGAAGGATGAAAAGTGATATAAAATGATCATAAGGCCGGAAAAAGCCATCAGAAGAGTGTAGTCCCAACCTAGAGGAGAGACCAGGGGTATGCAGAGGAGGAGGAGCGAAGACTCCAGTGCAGTGGGGGATGTGACCTGGGACCGTTTCTTCATAACGAAAAGAACAACAAGGGCCAGTCCTAAGACACAGACCACAGCTGGATACACAGCCCATCCGGCACTGTTTGCCCATTTGGAAAAAAAGGCAAAGATTGAGATGTTATCCTGTGTGGACAGCAGTCTTGGGGTGGATTGAGAAAGAGTAGAGATCCATTCCTTAAAAACTTCCCTGTTTCCATTCCACCCATAGTAAAGAGCGGGTGCGGCAAGGAACAGGCAGATGGATAGGAAGCCTGAAATAAGCGGGACGATTTTTTTCCTTAAAATGAAATAAGGGAAAAATATGAGAGCATAAGGTTTCAGTATAACTGCAGTCCCCCATAGGATTCCCGAGGCAGCTTCCAGTTTTATGGTATGTTTTTTTTCAGATCGGATCAGAAATACGGTCATGATAAGAAGGAGCGCTGTGATTAACGCATTGATCTGCCCTAGTTCGATTTCCCGAAAAAAATATCTGGCCAAAACAAGAAAAGCAAGAAAAAGAGACCACCTGACAGGGCGTTTATCTTCGGGAAAAAGATTCCTGGAGAGCCCTATGATGGCGGCTGAACTCAGGATCACAACGATGTACCAGACGGCTTTGGCAAGATCTAAAGGGAGGTAGGATAAGGGTGCATAAAGGATGGCCGCAGGTGGCGGGTATTTAAACATGTAGTGTTCATCTTCGACTCTGTAAAGGGTTTCCCCCCATGTCAGTCTTTTTCCTGCGGTGTAGTTGACTTCAAAATCGACCATGCTGGATCTGACTCTAGCAAAAAACAGAAAGGCAAGCGCACTTATAAGAGTGATAAGGCCCAGCGTTTTTATGAGCGTTCTTTTCATTGTCTAAAAATGGCGGTTTGTATTATTATAATTCATTTTAGAGATGTATGTGATTTTTTCAAGAACGCCCATTGCTTCTTTTTCATTATTTTAGGAAAGGTCTCCCCTTTTGTTTTGATGCTTTTTTGACAGCGAAATATCCCCGTACGGCAGTTATTTCAAAGACCTGCACTGGGTGTATATGACACTATCCAAGTTGACCTTGTAGTTGTCTTTCAGGAAATGGATTAGGAAAAAAAGCAAGAAGACTGAAAGGATTAGTACTTTCGTCCTATGGAAAGGTCTCTGAAACAATAATAAAATTTAAAAAGAAATCAATATTCATGAATGGTGTTTTCCAGTCCCAGGAGATCCCTGCACTCATTGCGCCTGTGGCCCAGGGGGATCCTTCACATGAGATTTCTTTGTCTGAACACCTGGTTGCCCTTTCTTTTCCCACTCACGGACTGATGCCTCCCTGGTCGGTCCTAAAGTTTCTCTTCAGGAGTGATGCTTTTTAAGCATTGGTTGTCCCTGCAAGGTGAGTGCTTTTGATTGAAGGCGGATACACAGGGGCTGCAGGCCATGCCTTTGTAGAACACGTGTGATTTTTCCCCAAGGGGCCCGAATAGCTCCGGAGTTTTCGGCCCGAAGAACACGAATGTCCTTATACCGGGCCACCGCCTCAGGGGGACGATATCGCTGGCATTGGGATTGATTAAAATAATTTTGCTGTTTTTTTTCTTTAAAGGAATAATGGCAGCAAGTTTTTTCCGAACTTTTTGTTCGATATCTTTTGG